>Ga0206871_10009_pt1 | contig 49668 bp, 36 predicted proteins | sample Alteio_BWOrgCont_33_FD_152627 | JGI IMG/M metagenome (GOLD analysis project Ga0206871, IMG submission 152627) | Enriched cells from forest soil in Barre Woods Harvard Forest LTER site, Petersham, Massachusetts, United States -... | ecosystem: Environmental > Terrestrial > Soil > Temperate forest >...
CGAAGAATCGATCACGAGGCATCGCCGTGCCGCCGATCAGTTGCGGCGGGATTGAACGAACTCACCGCGGTAATCGAATCGTTGTGGCCGAATCAGGTGCCTGAAGATTTGAGTAAAGGAACGCTGACGGCGTTGGACAAGGAGCGGACACCGGAGACGGCAGCGCTGCTTGCGGCATTTCTGGAGACGCTGGGACGCATTGCAGTGAATCGCGGCGATTATGCGGGATTTGAAACGATCCTGACGGGATTGGAAAAGGCGCCGAAGGACAAAGAGCACGATCACATGACGAATCTTGCGCGGAGGATGGTGGCGCAGGATCGTTGGTTACTGTTGGTGGATGCGGCGTTTGCGAATCGGGCGCTCGATCCGGTGTTGCCGCGGTTGTTGCAGCGCGATCCGGAGCGATTGCTGGATCGAATGTCGTTGTTGCTGACCGAGCCGATGAGTTACGAGATGGTGCCGGGGATGGCGCGGTTGCTGCGAACGATCGGCGTGCCGGTGCTGAATTTGCTGGAAGCGCGGCTTTACGATTCGCGCAAGCAGCGGGTGAGCGCGGCGATCAAGCTGTTGGCGGCGACCGATCCGGAGCGGCTGCTGCGGGGCGTCGATCGCGCGATCGCGGCGTGGGAATGGAATCTGCAGGATCTGGCGGTGAGCGAACTTTCGCGGCCGACGAATTCGGCATCGGCGCAGAGCGCGGCTGGAATTTTTGCGCGTGTGCTGGCGGATGCGCATCCGCTGGTTGTGCCGATGATGATCGATCAGATCGGGCTGGCGATGGAGATTACGGCGGTGCCGCAGCTGATGGAGATTGCGTCGGGCGAGCATGAAATGTTGCGCGATCAGTTTGTGAGGATCAAGGCGATCGAAGCGCTGGGGCGCATGCGGGCTGTGGAATCGATTGAGTTGCTGAGGTCGCTGGCGGAAAAGCGGGAAGGCATCACATATGTCGAGCCCGGAGGGTTGCGGGCGGCGGCGGAAGATGCGCTGGCGATGATGGAAGATCGGCCGTCGTCGGCGCGGGCGCGGAAGACATTTGAGGCAGCGGCGCAGGCGAGCGCGAATTTTGTCGTCCCACGGCGATATGTGCGGGTGCCCCTGGAATCGCCGTTACGGGCGCAGGTCGATGCGTCATCGCCGACGGCACATATGGCGCGGGTGAAGACGATCAGTTTGGGCGGCGCTTATCTGGAGTCGCCGAAGAAATTGTCGGTGGGAGATTCGATCAAGCTGGAGATTCGGGCCGGGTTTCGGAAATTGAATTTCACGGCGGTGGTGAGGAATATCGGGGCGGAGGGGAACGGAGTGGAGTTTGTGCATATGAAGGATGAGGATCGGGAGAAATTGAGGAAGTTGGTGCAGAAGAATTTGGAGCTTTAGAGAAAATGCGGAGTAATGAAGCAATGACGTAAAGAAGTAACGATGGAGAGTTTGGGGCGCAGGTTGGTGGCGGCTTTGGCCGCCATTTTTATTTCGTGGGAGGAAAGATCCCTCACTTCGTTCTGGATGACAGGCCTGGGTCGCTTGATCTAGTCGACAAATCGGCCGGAGGTGTGCGAGGCCAATCAACAACTTGTAGTTACTTCATTTTTGTAATTGATTGTTTATTGTAGTCAGTTATGCTTAGTGTATGGCTGAGCTCCAGGAGCGTCGGTGGATGGGACTGCGCGAGAAGAAGAAAGCGAAGACAAGGAAACACATCTCGGACATCGCTCGGGATCTGTTCATTGAAAGAGGGTATGCGGCGGTCACCGTCGTGGAAATCGCAGCGAAGGCGGAAGTCGCGGTTACGACGCTGTTCAACTACTTCCCGACGAAAGAGTCGATCATCTTCGATCGCGAGGATGAGATTGACGCGGCGATCGTGGGGGCGATTCGAGAACGAAAGAAAGGCCAATCCACACTGGACGCTCTGCACAAATACTTCCTCACCAGCAAGTTGGTCGATCCGCCCGACAAGAAGATTTTCTCGGAGTTTATGAAGCTGGTGCGGTCTTCGCCGGAACTCAGTTCGTACTTTCGCGGGATGTGGAACCGCTATGCGGACACTTTGGCCAGAGAAATTCAGAGGGATTCCGGGGCGAACAAAATTGAAGCGGAATGCGTTGCGAGATTCATTCTCGAAGGACTCAGTTTTGCGTGCAATTCACCATCGCCTAAGGATGCGCTGAATCTTGCGTTTACGGTCTTGAAGAATGGGTGGAACAAGTAGAGCACGCGAGTGCCAAGCGACAGGCGATATGAAATGGAAACTTTCACAAACAACGAGATGAACGGACGGATTTACGACGTAATTATTTGCGGGGCGGGTCCCGTGGGGCTCTTCCTGGCATGTGAACTGGGCTTGGCCAAATGCTCCGTTCTGGTGCTGGAAAAGACGGAAAATCCGCAGTCGCCATTGAAAGAGATTCCCTTCGGGATACGGGGACTTTCGGCGCCGACGATTGAGGCGCTTTACCGGCGGGGGTTGCTGGATGAGCTTGAGATACATAAACGGCTGAAGAATCCTCACCAAAATTCAGGACAAGGGTCTCAGCGTCAGGTAGGACACTTTGCGGGCATTCCATTTCTTGAGGGCAATGTTGATGGCTCTCAGTGGAAAAATCGGCTGCCGAGTTCGACCGAGACGAGTTTGATTTCTGAAATGCGGGAGATTGAAGCGGTGCTGGCGCGGCGCGCCGAAGCTTTGGCCGTCCAGATCAAACGTGGGATTGCGATTACCGGCTTTCAGCAAGACGGTGAGGGAGTCAGCGTTCAGTCGGGGGACCAATGGTTTCGAGGCAAGTGGCTGGTGGGCTGCGATGGAGCGCGGAGCGTTGTTCGCAAGGTGGGCGGGTTTGAATTTGCGGGGACGGAGCCGGAATTTACCGGCTACTCCACTCGAATTGACATTGCGGATCCCGAGAAACTCAAGCCAGGCCGGAACGTAACGTCGAGAGGCATGTATCTACAGTCGCAGCCAGGCTATGTAGTGATTCAGGACTTTGATGGCGGAGCGTTTCACGGTTCAGAAGCGCCGATCACGCGCGAGCATGTGCAGGAAGTTTTGCGCCGCGTTTCGAATACGGATGTGACCATCGATGCCTTGCATGTTGCTACGACGTGGACGGACCGGGCTCGGCAGGCGACAAACTATCGCAACGGACGGATTTTTCTGGCGGGCGATGCGGCGCATATTCATTCGCCATTGGGAGGGCAAGGGCTGAATCTTGGGCTGGGTGATGCGATGAATCTGGGGTGGAAGCTTGCCGCGACGATTCAGGGGCGGGCGCCAGAAGGACTGTTGGACAGCTATGAGACGGAGCGGTGGCCGATTGGCGCGGAGGTTTTGGATTGGTCACGCGCGCAGGTGGCAATCATGCGGCCCAGTCCGCACGCGCGGGCGCTGCATGCTATTTTTCGGGAAGTGATGAATACGCGCGATGGGGCGACGTACTTTGCGGGGAGGGTGTGGGGCGTTTTTACGCATTACGATCTCGGCGGCGATGGTGTGCATCCGCTCGTTGGATACAGCGTTCCCAACTTTGAGTTTGAAAACGGGGCGACCGTGGGCGAGATGATGCGCGATGGGCTTGGGATGCTGCTTGATTTCGATGGTGAGGCCGCGCTGAAGGGTGTGGCGGAAGAGTTCGGTGGAGGGATGAAATACGTTGCGGCGCGGGCGAAAGAACGGTTGGGGATGAGCGCGCTGGCGGTGCGGCCTGATGGGATTGTCGCTTGGGCTTGTGAAGGGACAGCTGAAGGGGGCGCGGCGAGGGAGGCGGTTGGACGGTGGTTTAGTAGATCGCGTCAGGCTTAACGATTTAGCGGGACCTTGGGGGACACGGCGGCTTAGGCCGCCGTTTTTTTTTGGAGGAAGCGGCTTGCGGGGATGAAAACATTTGATTGGCGCTTAACGATAGACGATCGGGGCGTTGGTAGACTTGGGAGGCGAAGATTCGGCTTGGAAGGCGCTGAACCGCCCACTCCAGTGTGCGGTGCGTTGAGGGGCGTTATGACGAATGAAGGGTGGAGTGTGGTGTTGGGGACTGCGGCGGGGTTTTGTACGACGGTTTCGTTTGTGCCGCAGGTGATCAAGATTTACAGGCAGGGCGGGCGGGATTTGTCTTATGGGATGTTGAGTTTGTATTTGATCGGCGTGTTGTTGTGGTTTGGGTACGGAATGGTGGTGCGGGCGCAGGCGGTGATTATTACGAATTTGGCGACGGCGGTGTTGATTGCGATTGCGACGGCGATGAAGGCGTATACGGCGAAAAGGGATTTTGGGAAGGCGGTGATGGGGGATGTGGGCGTGGGAGATTAAGGGGCGAAGCAGTGAAGCAATGACGTAAAGAAGTAACGAATAAAGGAGAATAGCGTTGGCGGCTGCGGCCGCCATTTTTATTGGTGCGGAGAAAAAGCAGATTCTCGCTTTCGCTCGGAATAAGAAGGCTTCGACAATGTGAGGCTGCATTCGTGGGCGCGCGCTCGCGAAAACGGCGGCAGGATGCCAGCGATGCCGGATGCTGTGGCGGATTGGGCGCAGGGGTTGCAAAAAGTGAATATTGAAATAGGAGCACGAGTAGAGTAAAAGCCGATTGTTCATCTAGCAGGCCGTGCATTGACGGACTTCTCCGTTTCGCCAGGGGTGGCGTGCATGGACTCAGGTTCCATCGAGGAGGCTGGGATGGTACGCAGACAACGTTTGTGTGCGTTCGCGGTGGTGTGTGTGTTGGCGGTTTTGGTTGGAGGGCTGGCCGTGCCGCCGGCGGCTGTGGCGCAGGTGAATACTTCGACGTTGATTGGGCGCGTGACCGATCCGCAGGGGTTGCCGGTGCGCGGGGCGAAGATTACGGTGACGAATTCGGTGACGGGGGCGGAGCGAGCGGTCGAAGCGGATGAAGATGGGCGATACACGCTCGTGGGGCTGGTTCCCGGGCAATATCGATTGGTGGTGGATGGCGGATCGAATTTTGCGACGTTTGAAAAGAACGATGTAGTAGTGACTGTCGGAGAAGTAGTGGCGTTTTATCCGAAGCTGGAATTGCGCGGCGTGACGCAAACGGTGACGGTGACGACGGATACGGCGCTGGTAGAGACGACGAAGAGCGAAGTGTCCCAGGTGGTGGATCAGCGGCGGATCGACAATTTGCCGATCAATGGGCGGAGCTATATCAACTTTACGCTGACGAATTCGCAGACGACGCGTGATGTGTCTCCGACGATCGGGCCGGCGCCGACCAGCGGATTGAATGTGGGCGGGCAGCGGGCGCGTTCGAACGAAGTGAGCGTGGATGGCGCGGATGCGGTGGACAACTCAATCAATGGGATTCGCGCGACGGTGTCGCAGGAGGCGGTGCAGGAGTTTCAGCTGATTTTGGGAGATTACAGCGCGGAGTATGGGCGGGCGACGGGCGGTGTGATCAACATCGTGACGAAGAGCGGCGGGAACGATGTGCATGGCGATGTGTTCGGATATTTACGGAACAAGGCGTTTCAGGCGCGGAATGCGTTTTCGGGGCAGGTAGATCCGACGACGGGCGAACTTGATCCGACGAAGCAGGCGTTCACGCGGGTGCAGGCGGGCGCGACGATCGGCGGCGCACTGAAGAAGGACAAGACATTTTACTTTTTTTCTTATGAGGACACACTACGTGAGGAGACAGGATTTTCGAGCATCGGAGAAGCGCAGGGCGGAGGCGGCGCGTGGGGAATGGTTCCGCTGACGCTGCCGACGCCGAGCGGGCCGGTGCCGGTGCAACTCACACCGGGGCAAGCGAGCACGGTGCAGTCGCTGCTGACGAGCGGAGTGGGGGCGTATCAGACTTTGGGCGTGCAGTACGGATTGTTGTTGGGATCGGCGTCGAGCGTGGCGCTGAACAAATTGGATTTTGGAGCGGTGTCGGCGGGATTGTCTGGCGGGACGTTGGCGCCGGGGCCGGGTGGGCAATTTCCGGTGCCGGTGTCGTGCCCGCTGGGGTCGACGGTGAATGCGGTGGTGTGCAATGGGTTTGCAGCGGTGGGAGCGGGAGGCGCGGTGGTAGCGGCGGGAATTGCGCCGCTCCCGGCGTCCTATGTTGGGCTGAATTCGCTGCGCGGGAATTTTCCGGTGACGGAGAAGACGAGCTTGTGGTCGGCGCGGCTCGATCAGAATTGGAATGCTCACAATCACTCGTTTTTGCGCGTGGGAGTTTCGCCGTCGCTGGAGACGGGGATTGAATCGACGGCGCAGAACCAGGTGTTTGGGCAGAACGCGGGGTCGCGAGCGGGGGTGAATCAGTCGCGCGATGTATCGGGGACGTTTCAGCACGACACGATTTTGAATGACACGACGGTCAATCAATTTCGATTTCAATTTGCGCGGCGGGGACTGCATTTTGGGTATTCGGAGTTGCCGGGCGGAAGCGACATCGGCGTGAACATTCCGGGGTATGCGTATTTTGGGCGCGAGCCATATTCGACGGTGGATCGGATCGAGCGCAGATTCCAGACGACGGACAACGTGACGGTTGTGCATCGAGCGCACACATTCAAGGTGGGCGTGGATGTGAACTTCATTCAGCTACGGTCGGGGAAGCAGCAGATTTTTGAGCTGGATTATGGCGGCGACGTGAATTTTGGCGGGCTGGCGGTTTCGAATTTCGGACTGCCGAATTCGGTGACGCTGCCGAGCGGGCAGGCGGTGCAATTGTTTGGGACGACGGGGCTGCAATCGTATGGGCTGGGGATTCCGACGACGTACATTCAGGGGATTGGGCAGTCGAATGAGCCGTTTGATAACGATGCGTTTGCGTTTTTTGCGCAGGATAGCTGGCGGGTGAATCGGAAGCTGACTCTGAATTACGGCGTGCGGTATGACGTGGAGCTGACGCCCAATTTCGCGCCTGCGACGGCGGTGAATGCGGCGGCGGAGAGTGCGCTGGGAGTGGTGGAAGGAATTCCGCGCGATATGAATAATGTGGCGCCGCGATTTGGACTTGCGTGGGATCCGAAGGGCGACGGGAAAACGGTGGTGCGTGCGGGATATGGGATTTTTTACGATCATCCGCTGCTGGCGATTGCATTCGACGCGGCTACAGCGGACGGCGGGCGATCGGTCCAGCTGATTTCGGCGGGCGGGAGTGCGTCGGCGTGCGGATTGATTCCGGGAAGCACGACGTGCGGCGCGCTGGATTCGCCGACGAATCTGAATGGGTCGAGTATTTTTCAGGGTGTTCTGAATGCGATTCCAAGCATGGGATATTTGCCCAATCAGCAGAGATTTAATCCGTTTCAGCCGAATTCGTTGTTTGCGAATCAGAATTATTTGACGGCGGGATTCCCGTTGCCGATTTTGCCGTTCGTGTTGCCTGTAGCGAAGAATTTTCAATTTGGGTATGCGCAGCAGGCGAACTTGACGATTGAGCGGCAGATCGCGGGCTCGTGGACGGTGAGCGTGGGGTATCAGTATACGCATGGGCTGCATTTGTATCGGCCGGTGGATATCAATTCGACCGATCCGCAGTTGCTGACGCAGAACTTGCAGAATGCGGACGCGGCGGGGCTTGGTTTTACGAGTCCGGTGACGGTGGTTGCACCTGCGGCGAATGTTGCGGCGACGGCGACGAGTTGCGGAGTTGGCGTAATTGCGCCGAGCGTGCTGGGGCAGCTTGGCGGGTGCCCGGGACCGCTGGCGGCGTTGAATGGGCAGTATGTGAGCACGCCGGCGTTTTTCAATTTTTTCAGGCCGTCGGGACCGAATCCGTCGTTCGCGAGTCAGGTGCCGGGCGGGTATGCGACGCAGGTGGGGCTCGCGAAGTTGGCGGGATATCCGGGGGGATATGGAGTGCCGGTGCCGTTTAACAGCGTGGATGCGCAGTTGTCGGATGGGAGTTCGGTTTATAACGGGATGACGGTGAATGTGAAGAAGAGGTTTGGGCACTCGTTCGAATTGCTATCGAGCTATACGTATTCGCATGCGATCGACGATTCGACGGATTTGCAGTCTCCGTTGGAGCCGCAGGACAGCCGGTTTCCGTTTTATGAGCGCGGGAATTCGGATTTCGATCAGCGGCATCGATGGGTGACGAGCGGAGTGATTACGTCGGCGAGTGCGCATGGCGGGGATTCGGCGTGGAAGCATCTGGTGGCGGACTTTACGGTGGCGCCGATCATTGAGGTGTCGTCGGGGCGGCCGTACACGGTGATTACGGGGACGGATTATCGGTTGGATTTGGGGGCTTCGAATGGGCGGCCATCGGTGGGAGATTCCGGGCCGACGGCGACGTCGCCGTTTATACCGGGGGTGACGTTTGAAACGCCGACGACGTGTTTGACGAACGCGGGGACGCCGTTCACGGTGGCGGGGATTGCACCGCCGCTGGGGTGCGTCGGGAATTTGGGGCGGAACACGTATGTGACGCCGGGATTTTTCCAGTTTGATATGAGGTTGTCGCGAAGGTTTGCGTTGGGTGAGCGGTTCAAGCTGGACGTGATTGCGGATGGATTTAATTTGACGAACCGGTTGAATGTGTCGGCGGTGAATCAGTTATGCGATCCAGGGTCGGGGACGACTTGCGCGGCGGGGCAGCCGACGGCGGCTTATGATGCGAGGCAGTTTCAGTTTGCGTTGAAGTTGCTGTTTTGATTGGCGGATCCATTCTGAGAGAAGAGTCGGGGCCGCAGCGGGTTGCGGTCCCATTTTTGTTGGGCGAAGATGTGGAGAAAAGACCGAAGAATCACCGCAGAGTTCACGGAGGACGCAGAGAAGAGACGGAGCCAGAGGCGACGGAGTGTGATTGTCCCTTGTTCGCGGAATGTGGTTGGTTTTCGGAAATGGGGGAGTGCGAGTAGAGTAGTTAGGCATGCTTATCTAGCGAGTTAACTGAGGGTCGAAGAAGAATGGACGCTGTTTTGATTGGAATCGTGGTCTTGCTGGCGGGGCTAGTGGTGTGGCTCGTGCTGCAGAATTCGAAGAGTCCGAAGAATGATGGAGCAGTAGAGAGCGAGGTTGCGGAGTTGCGGCGCGATTTGCAGGTGATTGCGAGCGCGCAGGCGCAGACGGCGGGGAGCATTCAGGCAATTTCGCAGAGCGTGACGCAGCGGCTGGATGGAGTTTCGACGGCGTTGCGGGACGGCGTGACGCATTCGGCGCAGATTGCGTCGGCAGGGCAGACGGCGATTGCGAATGAGTTGAAGAATACACGCGAGCAGATTGGATTGATTCAAAAGCAACTCGGCGAGGTGAATGAGCAGAGCCGCGGATTGTCGGAGGCTACGAAATCACTGGAGATGGTGCTAGGTGGGGCGAAGACGCGCGGGTTGCTGGGTGAAGTAACGCTTCAACGGATGCTGGAGGATTCGCTGCCACCGTCGCAGTTCGCGATGCAGTATCGATTCAGCAGCGGCGAAGTGGCCGACGCGGTGATTTTTCTGCGCGACGAAAAGCTGATGGCCGTGGATTCGAAATTTCCGCTGGAGGCGTTTCGTCGGATTGCGAACGACGGCGACGAGGCACGGCGGGCGTTTGCGACGGCGGTGAAGGGGCATGCGGACTCGATCGCGAAGAAATATATTGTGCCGAATGAAGGGACGCTGGATGTGGCGCTGATGTTTGTGCCGTCGGAGAACGTGTATTGCGAGATGCTGGGGACGACGGACAATCGCGGCGTGCAGATCGACGAATATTGCCGGAGCAAGAATATCGTGGCGGTGTCACCGAATTCGCTGTACGCGCACCTGTGCGTGATCGCGATGGGATTAAAGGGGATGCAGATCGAAGAGAACGCCAAGCGGTTGCTGGCGAATTTGAATGGAGTGAACAAGAATCTGGGGACGTTTGCGGAAGTGTTTGAGAAGTTGGGGACGCATTTGAAGAATGCGCAGCAGAGTTATAGCGAGGCGGACCGTAGATTTGAGAAGGCGCAGAATACGCTGGAGAATGTTTTGAGTGGAGGGACGCCGCCGGCGGCGATTGAGGGGGAGCAGTTGGCGTTGGGGATTGGGGCGTCGAGTGCGCGGGGGAATGGGAAGTAGCAGACGCTTGCTCGAGCGTGCGCGTGCTTACACGGGCTTACCTTGAGGTCCTTCGGCGTCCTTCGGACGCGATCAGGATGACAAAGCAAGAGGACGGATCGTAGAGTTTAACGCCTGGGCAAGCTGGGGCGCAGCGGCGCTGCGCCCGTACGAAGAAAAAGCGGCGCTCGCGGCGTGAGTTCCTGCTGCAGCCAAAAAAGCAGATTCATCGCGCAAGGTCGCGCGAATACCTCGCTTCGCTCGGAATGACAGGGTGCTTGAAGTTCGCGCCTGGGCAAGCTGGGGCGCAGCGTGCTGCGCCCCTACATGAGAAAAAGGGAGAGAGCTAGCTGGCTAGCTTGCGGCGCGGGTGGTCTGTGCCGGTGCGGCGAGCGGGTTTCTTCTCGGCGGCGTGTTCGCCTTGCTTCTTGGTGGACTGGGCGAGGCTTCGTTTTAGGGCTTCCATCATGTCGATGACGCGGGCGGGTTTGGGTTTTTCTTCGGCGATTATTTCTCGACCCTTTTGTTTCGCTTCGATCAAAGCCTTCAAATTGTCCTGAAATTTGTCGTGGAATTGTTGGGGCTTAAAGTCGGTCGCGAGGCTTTCGACGAGTTGCTCGGCTAGTTTGATTTCGGCGGGTTTCAGCTTTACGTCTTTTTCGGCTTGGCCGTAGCCGGCGACTTCGCGGATTTCGTTTTGGTAATACATCGTGTGGACGGTGAGTCCGTTTCTGCGCGGGCGGATGAAGACGGTATATTCGCGCTGGTGCATGGTGACGGTGGCGATGCCGACGCGCTCGCTGTCTTCGAGCGTTTTCAGAAGAAGAGCGTAGGGCTTTTCGGCTTCTTTGTCGGGAAGCATGAAGTACGAGGCGTCGAAGTAGATCGGGTCGATCTGATCTTGTTTGACGAAGGCGACGAGCTCCATGACGGTGCTGGAGCGCGGAGTGATTTTCTTCAGCTCTTCGTCGGTGACGATGACGTACTGGCCTTTTTCGTATTCGTAGCCCTTGACGACTTCGCTGCGCTCGACCTGACGATTGCAATGCGGGCAGAAGAGCGGCTGCTTGAGTCGCGTGTGGCAGACCTTATGAAGTTGATGGAGGTTGATCCGCTGACTGCGCGCGGCGGTGTAGAGCTTGATGGGAATTGCGAGTAGACCGAAGGTGAGAGTTCCCTTCCAAACCGAGCTGGCCATGCGGAGAATCCTCCAAGTTTCATGCTAGAGAGCAAGCGCTCGGCCGCCATCGGGTAATCACGGTACCGGGTGGTACTAGGCCGGGACTCGCGCCCGCGCCGATGCTTGTGTAAAATACCAGCACCTCGGCCCATTGGAAACCCAATGGAAAAAGAAAGACGCAAGACGCCCAGGTTCCAGTTCATTGCCCCCGCTGAGCTGGTGAGTGAGAAGTCGGGCGAGCGAATTCAGTCGTGGGTGGCGGATTTAGGACTGCACGGTTGCGCGGTGACGGTGAAAGAAGCGCCGCGACGTGGAACCGTGGTGAGCATGAAGATCGGGCACACACCGCGAGAGACGGTGCTGGCGCGCGCTGTGGTTGTGCATTCGGGGCAGGAGCGTGCGGGGATACGGTTTGTTGCGGTGACGCCGGCTTCGCTGGAGATGTTGGGGAAGTGGCTGGCGAAGGCCAAGTTTCCGGTGAGGAGGAAGGCGGCGGGGGCGAGGGACGATTAGTTTTTGGATGAGTTTGGATTTTGGCTGGTGGCCGCGTCAGAGACGCGGCTTTTTTGTTTTCGGGAGGCAGAACGACGAGAAGCAAGACCTACGTCGCCCACATCGAAGAGAGATTCATCGCGCAAGAAGCGAGATGGCGGGGAATACCTTCTGCGCAGGCCGACGCGTTCGCCGGAGGCGAACGCGAGGAAAAGGCGTCGGCTTGCTCCGCTCGGAATGACAGAATCAGGCTGGGCGCTCACTTACTGAGGCGTGCGGATTCCGGGAACGCGTTGTGCCGAATTCGCAAGCACACCGACGTGTTGAGTCGCTCGACGAACGCAGGCTGGGGCGAAACGGCGCGGACGGACTCAGGCTTCTATCGAGATGAAGTGCGGAGCGATGCTGAAGCGGAAGCGCATGTCTTCGCTGTACCACATAATGTAATTCGTGCCCCAGGCGTTGTTGAAGAGGTTGAAGTGGATGCCTTTGTCGAGTTGCGGTTGTTCACGATTGAAATAGAGCGGCGACTGAACCCCCAGCGCGACCAAAGGCGCGTCCTGGCTGAAGACTGACAGGCTGCGTTCTCCGCGGCCGCACCAAATACGGTCGTCGATGGCGTGCATGTGGCGATTGCCGCCTTCGACGACGTCGAAGGGCGAGACTTCCTGACCGGATTTTTGCATCGACCAACTTTTGATGTCGGAGACGACCGGATTGAAGCTGAACCAGAGAGCTTCAGGCATGCGCGTCGGGAGTTTGCGGAACCACGAGACGGTGATTTCGACGACGGGCATCGATTTTGGCAAGACGAAGTCGATGAAGATATCCGCGGGCCACGCGGTCGCTGGGGCGACGGATGATTCCGACTTAGCGAGTTGATCGGCGCGAAATTCGAGGCGAGTACGAATTTTGTGTGCGTCGGGAGTTTCGGTGATTTCGCATTGCGTCAGCGATGGCATCCAGATTTTGCTTACGGCGCCGAAGCGTTCAATGTTGGGCTTGCCGAAGTCTTTGAAAGCCCAGTCTTCGTTGCTGATGACGTAGCTCTTGAAGAAAGCGGCGTAATCGGCTTGCGAGAGAGTCTGGTAGGTGAAGAGAGCGAGCGGATGATCGGGAGCGGCCCAATTCTGATTCCTGGTTTTGTGATTGAGTTTGCGAATAGCGCCGGTTGCTTCGTCGAGCTCGATTTGGAAGTGAGGCGTTTCGACGTCGAGCCTTGACGGCGTGGCGGGCGCGATGTTGGTGGGACGAGGCGGCGCAAGCGTGTTGAGTGACTGGATCACTTCAAATCTCAGTTCGGGGGGCAATGAATCGACGGCAACGATGAGATCCTTGCGTTTTTCCAGCCAGCTCGATTGCACGACTTTGTAGTTCTTCGTGTCGAGCATCTTCAGCAAGTCAGCGGGAACATAATTGTCAAAATCGAGCCAGGTTTTTGTGTCGGTGCCCCAGGTGTGCTCGGATTCGAGCAGCAAGTTGCGAAGAAGTTTTATGTCGGTGGCGTCTCCGATCTTCAGGCGGCCGGCTTTGATCCAACCTTGGCGGAGTTGGCAGACTACGCGATAACGAGCGACTTTGAGCGGGTCGCTGCCGATGCCGTGGATCCAAGAGTCGCCAATTTCCTGGGTGACAAGCGGGAGCTTGGCGGCGTGCGGCTGGACGGCGTCGGCGATGTGGGTGAGGTCGGTGGCGCGGATTTCGGCATTGGGGAAACGCTTTCGGAGATTCAGATAGGTGGCGGCGATTTCTTCGGGCGAGTGCGGGCCGGCGTTGTCGTCGGCCATGACGACGGCGTAGGCGAGGTCGGAGCCGGGGACGATCTGGATCGTGCCGTAGCTCGGGTGATAGGAGACGACGAGTTGGGCGCCGGCGGGATCCTGCCAACGGAAGAGCGGCGGGAGAACGGCGGGAGTGCTGGCGTCGTTGACGCCGATATCGAGGAATTTCACTCCGGCGGCGGCGAGCGGGGAGACGAGGCCGCGCGTGTGGCCGGGGACGTCGGTCATTTTGGCGCCGGTGGTTTTGCGGCCGAAGCGCTGGTCGAGCGATTGGGAGAGCGCGATCGCGCCGGAGATGAGCGATGGGTCCATCAGCTCGGTTTGCCAACTGAAAGGGAGCGCGTGCCAGGCGATGAAGCCGTCGTGGATGGCTTGCTCCATTTTCTTGCGGTCATCGGGGGAGGCTTGCTCGAGATATTCATAGAGGAGCCAGGAGCCGGTGGTCCAGGTGTAGTTGGCATGGTCGGGACCTTTGGAGCGGCTGAGTTGTTCGGCCGTCTCGATCGCCTTGGGAAAAAATTCGGCGAAGTAGCGGTGGACAACGTTGGCTTGCGTGTCGATGAAGCCGGCGTCAAAGTGGCATTTGAAGACGACGAGGACGCGCTTGATTTCGGGGGATGGTTTGGGTAGAGGTGCGGAGGGAGTTTGCAGGAGTGTTGCGGCGTCGAGCGGGAATTCGGCAGCGTTCGCGAGCCAGGCGGTGCTGCCGGAGGCTAAGAGAGTTTCGAGAAATTTTCGTCTGCGCATTTTTCGGTCGCCGCCTTATTAAGTCGCGGCTGGGGCTTCGATGATGTGGATTGTGTGCAGCCAAGCTTCTACGAGTTTGGGCCAGTGCGTCACCGGTTGATTCGTGGGGCGGAGGCCCCATCCATGGCCGCCGTCGGAATAAATGTGCAACTCGGCGGGGACTTTGGCATTTTTCAGCGCGAGAAAATAGACGGTCGAGTTTTCGACGTGGACGGGGTCGTCTTCGGATTGGACGATGAACGATGGCGGAGTTTTTTCGGTGGGATGAATTTCTGCGTTGGGCGCCATGTTTTGTTCGGCGATGGCGAGGTATCCGGGGTAGACGATGACGGCGAAGTCGGGGCGGCAGCTAACGTTATCGGCGGCATCGACTGAATCATATAGGCGCTGATCGTAGTGCGTGCTGAGCGCGGCGGCGAGATGGGCGCCGGCGGAGAAGCCGAGGACGCCAATGCGACGCGGATCGATGTGCCATTCCGCGGCGTGGGAGCGGACGAGGCTGACGGCACGTTGCGCGTCTTGCAGAGCGACGGAAGATTTTGGATAGGGGCCGGAGTCGGGGACGCGATATTTGAGGATGATGCAGGCGATGCCGCTGCTGATGAGCCAGTCGCAGACTTCGGTGCCTTCAAGATCGATGGCGAGGATGTGGTAGCCACCCCCGGGAAAGACGACGATCGCAGCGCCGGTGGGCTTTGTGGTGGGTTGATACAGCGTGACGGTGGGATTGGAGACGTTGCCGAGGCGAATGAGCGGTTTGCCGGCGATGAGATTGTCTTTGGAGATGGTGGTGTCGGCTTCGGCGGGCGGATTTGGCGTTGCACCGGGGGCGCCTTTGGGCCAGATGGGGATTTGCGTGTGGCCGGAGGCCGGCTGCCAAGCGTTGGACGTTTGCGCGTTCGCTGTGTGGCTGGAAGATGCTAGGGCGAACAGGATGCATACGAGCGCGACAAAAGATTTATTTGTCATCGGACCTCATTGATTTAAGCGGCGACGATGGTAACACGCGAGTGCGATGCAGCTCTCAGCCTCAGCGGAGGTCGTGGATGATTTCCTTTGCGGCGTTGGCACCGCTGGCGCCGGTGAGTCCGTTGCCGGGATGCGTGCCGGAGCCGCAGAGGAAAAGTCCGCGAATCGGAGTTTTGTAACGCGCCCAATCGAGAACGGGGCGCATGGTGAAGAGCTGATCGAGAGCGAGTTCGCCGTGGAAGATGTGGCCACCGGTGAAACCGTAAACAGCTTCGAGATCGCGCGGCGTGATGACCTGCATCGATTCAACGATCTGATTGAAGTCGGGAGAATGGACGGCGAGCGTTTTTAAAACGTTTTCGGCGAGGATGGCGGCGTGATTGTTGTCCCAAGCGCCGTCTTTGAGTTTGTAGGGCGCGAATTGAACGTAGACGGAGGCGACGTGCTTGCCTTCGGGAGCGAGCGACGGATCGAGAAGCGTGGGGATGGAGATGTCGAGGTAGGGCGACTGGGAAATTTCGCCGTATTTCGAGGCGTCGTAGGCGCGCTCGAGGTAGTCGATTTCGTGGCCGATGTGGATGCGGCCGGCGAGAGCTTGCATGGCGCCGTCGGGGCCGACTGCGTCGGCGAGAGCGGGGAAAGTTGGGAGGCGATTGAGCGCGAAATTTATTTTTGCAACGTTGCCGGCGGCACGGATGTTGCGGATGCGAAGTGCGAAGGTCGGATCGAGTTGCGAGGGATCGACCAGATTGAAGAGCGTGCGTTTGGGGTCGACGCCGGAGACGACGGCTTCGGTGGCGATTTCTTCACCCTCGGCGAGGACGACTCCGGTGACCGCATTATTTTTGATACGGATGTGCTGGACGTCGGCTTGCGTACGAATTTCGGCGCCCACGGCGCGGGCGGATTCGGCGAGAGCCTTCGTGAGAGCGCCAAGCCCACCCTTCGGGATTGATGCTGAGCCGACTGGATGGGGATCGGCGGCTGCGCGGAGCAAGAGGACCGCGGTGCTGCCGGCGGACCAGGGGCCGAGCGCGGCGCCGAAAATTCCGCGAGCAGCGATGGTCGCGCGGAGGAGTTCGGTCTCGAAAAACTCGGCGACGAAATCGGCAACGGCCATCGGGCCCCAGCGCAGAAGATTGAAGATGCCCTCTTTGCCGAGACTGCGAACGTTGCGGCCGGTCTTGAAGAGATTCCAGAAATCTTCGGGCGAAGGCGAATCGATCGCGGGAGGAGTGATCGAGGCGATCTGGCTGAAGACTTCGGAGATTTCGACGAGGGCTTCGGCGAATTTCGTGTAATTGGCAGCGTCTTTGGCGGAGAAGCGGGCGATACCGCCGGCGGTTTTGGCGTGGTCGTTGTAGAACAGGAGAGAACGGCCGTCGGGAGACGGAGCGAAAACGCGAGGATCGGGATTGAGGATTTGCAGATCCTGCTTGTCGAGGCGCATGTCGCGCGCGACGTCGGCACGGAGCGGGCCGACGGTGTGCGCGAGGGTTGAGGCGCGAAAGCCGGGGTGAAACTCTTCGGTGATGGCGCCGCCGCCAACGATTTCGCGGCGTTCGAGAACAATGGGTTTGAATCCACCCTTGGCGAGATAAAAAGCGGTGATGAGTGCGTTGTGACCGCCGCCGACGATGACTACGCGCTGTCCGATGGGCATTTTCAGTTTTTCTCGCTGTCGGGGGCGATGGTGGAGTCGGATGGCGCGTTGGCGACGTCGTCAGCGGTGAGCGGCGCTTCGTTGAGAGATTCAGTGAGCGTTGGCTCTTCGTGTTTCGCGGCCGGAGCGGTTGTGGTTTTAGCAATAGTTGGCGCGGGTGGCGCGGCCTGATTGTGGGGCTTGGCACCGTTGGATGCGGAGGGCTTCGAACGATCGGAGCGCGAGCCGCCAGAGGACTTTTTCCACTCTTTCAAGATGACTTGGCTGGCGATTCGGCCCGGCGCGCCCATGATGCCGCCGCCGGGATGCGTGGCGGAACCGCACATGTAGAGGCCGTCGATCGGGGTGCGGTAGTAGGCCCAACCGGGAACGGGGCGAAGGAAGAAGAGCTGTTCGAGCGAGAGTTCGCCCTGGAAGATGTTGCCTTGCGTGAGTCCGAATTCGCGTTCGAGATCGAGCGGGGTGAGGACCTGGCGGCCGATGATCAGCTTTTTGATGTTCGGTGCGTGCTCGGCGATGGTGTTGACGACGGTATCGCCGAAGGCTTCGCGTTGATCGTCCCATGTGCCTTGAGCGAGCTTGTAGGGAGCGTATTGAACGAAGCAGGAGAGCACGTGCTTGCCGGGAGGCGCGACGCTCGGGTCGGTCAGACTTGGAATCACCATGTCGATGTAGGGGCGGCGCGAGAAATTGCCGTACTTCGCGTCGTCGTAGGCGCGCTCCATGTATTCGACGCCGGGCGAGATGGAGATTGCGCCGCGGAGATGCGCGCCGGTGCCGGGCATGGCTTTGAATTCGGGGAGGCCGTCGAGGGCGATGTTCACTTTGCCGGAGGAGCCGCGATATTTGTAGCGGCGGACGCCTTCGAGAAAATCGCTAGGCAGATCGCTGGGCTGCATGAATTTTTCGAAGGTCAAATGTGGATCAACGCTCGACGAAACTACGGTGGCACAGATTTCTTCACCGGATTTCAAGACAACCCCGGCGGCGCGGCCGTTTTTGACGAGGATCTTGTCGACTGCGGCTTGTGTGCGGATTTCGACGCCGGCTTCGCGCGCGGCAGCGCCGATTGCGTTCGAGATTGCGCCGGTGCCACCGCGGCTGAAACCCCACGAGCGGAAGGCGCCGTCGATTTCGCCCATATAGTGATGCAGGAGAACGTAGGCGGTGCCGGGCGAACGGATGCCGAGGAACGTGCCAATGATGCCGGAGGCGGACATCGTCGCCTTGAGCGCGTCGGTCTCAAACCACTGATCGAGGAAATCGGCGGCGCTCATGGTCATGAGCTGGATGAGCGTGTAGCGCTCATCGGATGAGAGGCTGCGGAAACGCTGCAGCATGAAGTGAAGCTGTTTGAGATCGCGCGGGTTGAGAGTTGTCGGGTCGGGCGGGATCATCGACAACATCGGCTTCACGAAGCGGCACATCGGCGTCATCATCTTCGAGAATTCGTCGTAGGCTTCGGCGTCGAGGCGAGAGTGGCGGCGAATTTCGCGCTGCGTGCGCGCGTGGTCGTTCATGCGCCAGAGGTAGTCGCCGTTGAGCATCGGCGTGAAGGTGCCGTCGAGCGGAAGGATTTCGAGGCCGTGGCGCGGGAGGTCGAGTTCGCGAATGATTTCGGGACGGAGGAGCGAGACGACGTAGGAACATTCCGAAAAAAGAAATCCCGGAATGATCTCTTCGGTGACGGCTGCGCCGCCGAGGACATGGCGACGTTCCAGAGCGAGGACTTTCTTGCCCGCCTTCGCAAGATAGGCAGCGTTGACTAAGCCGTTGTGGCCGCCGCCGATCACGATTACGTCATAGTGCTGCGCCATTCGCTAGAGAGCTCCGGTATGAATCCGCAAATGCTTGGAGATAAAAGATGCGGCTGGAAGACGGGATAGTTTACTGGGATGAGAGCGGTCGGCACAAGTGTAGTGGTACTACGTCAGTTCGATTGCTGTTGCGAAGGCGAGTCTCTATACTTTTGGCTTCGCGACGAAGGGATTTGACCACGTGAAGAATTCGGGAGGAATTGCGTGCCGGTAGGAACTGCGTTTCATGAGCGGACGTTGGCGTTGTGCGAGAGCCTGAATTATCGGGAATGGTCGGGCTATTACACCGTAGGCGTCTACGAGATGCACCACGAACATGAGTACAACGCGATTCGCAATTCGTCGGCGCTCATCGATATTTCGCCGCTATTCAAGTATCGGATTACGGGACGCGATGCGACAAAATTTGTGAATCGGGTGATTTCTCGCGACATCACCAAGGTTGCCGTCGATCAGGTGATTTACTGCTGCTGGTGCGACCCGGACGGAAAAGTCATCGACGACGGGACGATTACGCGGCTGGGCGAAAACGACTACCGCTGGACGGCGGCTGATCCGAGTCTGCGATGGTTCCAGCAGAATGCGCTCGGCTTAGACGTGAACGTCGAAGACATTTCCGAGCAGACGGCAGCGCTGGCGCTTCAGGGACCGACTTCGGGGAAACTGCTGCGAGCCGCGGCGGATGCGGACATCTCGAACCTGAAATATTTTCGAGTGACGCATGGACGGATTGCAGGCGTGCCCGTGGACATTTCACGGACGGGATACACCGGCGACCTCGGTTACGAGATCTGGATGCCGTGGAAAGAAGCCCTGCGCGTGTGGGACAAGCTGGCGAGTGAAGGAGAAATTTTCGACATCCATCCGGCCGGGATGGTCGCACTCGATATCGCGCGGATTGAGGCCGGACTGATCCTGATTGAAGTCGATTACATTTCGAGTAAGCGTGCGGTCATCGAATCGCAACGGTATTCGCCGGCGGAAATTGGGTTGGGCAAGCTGGTGGATTTGAAAAAGGACAATTTCGTTGGCCGCGAAGCGCTGGAGAAAGAAGAACGCAAGCGACCGGCACGTGCGCTGGTCGGGCTCGAAGTAGACTGGAACGAGGTCGAGGCGCTCTACGACAAGATCAAGATGGCGCCGCAAGTGCCGAGCATGGCCTCGCGCGTCGCGGTGCCGATCTACCGTGGCGGCAGAAACATCGGGAAGGCGACCTCAACGACCTGGTCACCAACCCTGAAGAAGATGATCGCGCTGGCCTCGGTGGGACGCGAGCATTCGGCGGTCGGTACGACGCTGAATATGGAGATGACGGTGGAATCGGTGCGGCAAACTGTCAGCGCGAAGGTTGTGCCGATGCCGTTTTTCAATCCGCCGCGCAAGACCGCTATTCCGGTGATCTAAGGTCGCGATTCCCTACTGCGCAGCGAAGGTAGTGGCTTGCGCCAACTGGTTATCGAGAGCTGTGCGATCCAACAGCCTGCCGTGAATCACGAGGGCGTTGATTTTTTCGGTGTTGCGAATATTTTCGAGTGGATTGGCATCGAGCAGTAACAAATCCGCGTTCTTGCCCACCTCGATTGTTCCCTGCTTCTGATTCACTCCCATGAATTCGGCGGGACCTTTTGTGGCGGCTTGTAGTGCCTGCATCGGGGAAAGGCCGGATTGCGTGAGAAGTGCGAGCTCTTCGTGAAGAGAAAAGCCGGGAATCAACTCGGGCGCAGCACTGTCGGTACCGGCTAAGATTCCGACGCCGGCGCTTTGCATCTTGGCGACGACCTGCGAAGAGCGTGAGAAGAGTTGATTGCGAAGGTCGAAGTCGGCGGGCGAGGAGAGCTGATCCTGCTTCTTTCGGACCTCCTGCCACTTCTGAACGATCGATTTGGGCGCGTACTTCAAGAGATCTGCGACCGCCGCGTCGGACTGAGGCGTTGGATAGGCGTCGTGACGCAGTAGGACCAGCGTGGGAGTTTGCCACGTATGGTTGGTCCGGAATTTGGCGATCAGGGCACCGCAGGTTTTGTCGGAGAACGTTGAGAGAAGCTCGCGTTCCCAAGCTATTTCTCGAGCGTGCGAGCCTTGCAGGGTTTCATTCTTCGGTGAACCGCGGAATTGCTCTTCCATCAAGCGTGGCTCGACGGATGAACAGGCGCGCAACACGCCGGTGAGATGCTCGATGCTCTTCTGGCCGGCATCGGAGGCTTCGGCGGCAGTGACGCGGTCGGGGACGTGCCCAACAAATGAGATGCGTTGCTTCTTGGCCGCAGCGGCGATAGCAAAGTAAGCCGTGCGGCTGAGAATCGATTGGACCTTGATGAAGTCCACGCCTTGTGCGACGAGCGATTGCACATCGTCCTGGGCTTGAGTCGCGTTGGTGACGACGAGAGACGGCTGGAAGGACGGCGGGTCGCCGTCGAGATACGGACCAGCGAAGAAAATTTCAGGTCCAAGGCGCTTGCCGCTGTGGATTTCTTCGCGAAGCGGAACAAGAGATTGCAGGAAGCCGCCCATGTCGCGGACGGTTGTGATTCCGTTCGCCAGAAGCAAAGGTACAAAAAAATCGCGGCTGCCGCTTGGTTCGCCTGCGCCGGTGAGGTGAAGATGAAAATCGGTAAGACCCGGAATCAGGAACTTGCCGGTTGCGTCGATGACTTGCGTGCCCTTCGGGAGTTGGACGGCGTCAGATGGTGCGATCGACTGAACCTTTTGGTCGGCGACAATGACGGTTACATCGGGCTTCGGATCCGCTCCCGTGGCATCCACTAGCGTGACGTGAGTAATGGCTAAAGGGCCTGATTCGTATTTCTTCGAACAGGCAACCGGCAGAGCCACGCAGAGGATTGCGATCAGGAACCACAGCCACCCACGCGATCCTCTGAACCCCTGTTGATGAACGCATCCCCCGGCTGTGATGCGGTTCGTCATATCGAATCGATGCCTGAATGCCACACGAACAGAGTGACAGACACAGTTACTGCAAGCGATTGTATTTTTTGAGAATCGCTCGAAGCTGATCGTGCGGAAGCCCAATCACTTTGTGATTATCGGCGCCGACCATTGTGTCGGCAGCGATCATCGCGTTGACGATGGCCTCTTCCGTGGCGAAAACCGTCGATTCGAACACCGGCTCAAGCAGGTCGTTGGGTAGCATTTTGAGGTCGACGATGCGGTTGTCGGCGCTTGCCCCGGAATTTGCAGTGGAAAACGCGATGAAGATGTCGCCCGAACCGTTACCAGAGATGCTGCCGTCGCGACCCAGACCAAGCGCGACGCGGCGTGCAAGCCGTTTGAGCTGAGTCGATATCAGCGGCGCGTCAGTGGCTACCACGACGATGATGGAGCCGCGATCCTGATTCTCGAATCGAGTCTGAGAATACGGGATCGGCGCTTCGATTTCCCGGCCCACCGGAATTCCTGCGATACGAAGATTTTCCTTCGTGCCGTAGTTGCATTGCACAAGAACACCGACGGTATATTCGCCAATTATGGATTTCGCCGGGCCAATGACCTGAAATCGGCGCGATGACGTTCCGATTCCTCCCTTGAAGCCGTTGCAGATCATGCCCGTCCCGCCGCCGACAGATCCTTCCTGAACTGGTCCCGGAGCGGCGGTATCGAGTGCATGAAACGCGTGCTCCGGCTTTACGTGAAAACCGTTGGTGTCGTTGAGCCAGCCGTCCCAGGTTTCTGCAACGACCGGTGTCGACCACCAATAACCGCTCGCATCAGCCGATCCGTGCGCCACGCGCCACTGAATCACCGCGTCGCGAACGACGCCAACACTATGGGTATTCGTAATCAGCACGGGCCCTTCAAGAAATCCGGATTCTTCAACCCACGTCGTCCCAGTCATTTCGCCGTTGCCGTTCAACGACCACCAACCGGCGAAGGTGGAATTGTTCATCGAATCTTTTCCGCGCGGAAGAATCGCAGTAACACCTGTGCGAATGGGACCTTTGCCAACTTGAAGCTTGCCTTCGCCGGAAATCAGCGTGGTGTGACCGACGGTTACGCCAGCTACGTCCGTAATAGCATTGAGAGGACCGGGAGTGCCGTCGAATGGTATGCCTAAATCACGGGCGCGAGGCTTGGCCTTCGTACTTGTCGACGCGCTGCTTTGAGCATGCAGCGAGGCCGCCGCGAGGGCGCAAAGTGCCAGCAGAGTGAGGCACACACGTGTAAAACGCATTCTTCTCTCCCAACCAGAATGATGACTATGAATTCAGACGCGAGACTTTGCCTATTGTCGCGGAAGCGCGCGTGGCGATCAGATCGAGAACACTCGAGCCACTGCGGCCCCAAGAGCCCGCGCGATTATCTCAGATTCGGCAGGGGTGAGTACAAAGGGTGGCGCGAGCAATACGTGATCCCCGCGGCTACCGTCGACGCAGCCTTGCGATGGATACGTCAGAACATTTTCGGCGAGCGCGGCCTGACGGATTTTTTCGGCGATGTTTTCTTCGCGAGGGAAAGCCTCGCGTGTGGATTTGTCCTTTACGAATTCGATACCGAGCAGCAGGCCCAGGCCTCGAATTTCGCCGACGTTCGGGTGCGTTTCAAGCGGCTTGAGATGAGAGCGCAATTGTTGCGCGACTGCCGGCACATGCTCGAATAATTTTCGGGACTCGATGAAGTCGAGCACGGCGTTGCCGGCCGCTGTTGCGACGTGGTGTGCCTGGTATGTGAAGCCGTGCTGGAATGCGCCGGTGCCGCGTTCGAATGCTTCGGCGATTTGGCGCGAGACGAGGACGGCACCGAGCGGTGCGTAGCCGCTGGCGATTCCCTTCCCTACAAGAATCAAGTCGGGCTCGACGTTCCAATGCTGGACGGCGAAAGGTGTGCCTGTGCGGCCCATGCCGCTCATTATTTCGTCCGCGATGAGGAGAATGTTGTGTCGACGGCAGATCTCCGCGATGCGCGCGACGTAGCCGTCGGGCGGCGCGGCGGCACCGAGGGTGGCGCCTACCACCGGTTCGAAGATGAACCCGGCGACGTTCTCCGCAGATGACTGGAGCAGAGTCTCAAGGTCGTTGGCACACGCGAGACCACATTCCGGAAATTCGAGATGGAACGGGCAGTGATAGCAGAAGCATGGAGCGATGTGGCCCCACTCCGCGAGAAGCGGCTGATACGGCGCACGGCGACCGACGTTGCCGCTGACCGACATCGCGCCAAGCGTGCTGCCGTGGTAGCTCTGATGGCGCGAGATGACGCGGAAACGGCTAGCGTCTCCGCATTCGAGCCAATATTGCCGCGCGAGTTTGATCGCGGTTTCAGTCGCTTCGGATCCGCCGGAAGTGAAATAGACACGGCCGCCGTCGCGAAAATTGGGCGGAGCTAGCGCGAGCAAACGCTTAGCAAGTTTTTCGGCAGGCGCAGAGTGGAATTGTGTCGTGTGAGCGAACGCGATCTGTGACGCCTGCTCCGCGATCGCGCCGCCGATTTCGGCGACTCCGTGCCCGATGCTGACGACGGCGGCTTGGCCGGACGCATCGAGAAGTCGGCGGCCATCAGCGGTGAAAATCCAGGAGCCTTCGCCGCGGACCGCGATTGGCAGGTCCTTGCGAAAATTTCTGGGAAAAATAGCTGACGCCTTGTTCATGAGCTACGGAAATTGTAACGCGTGCTGCGCTGCCGATCGTAGCGAGCGAGGTGGCGCGCTGCGAATGTGCTACGCTTGCGCGATTTTTACGCGCGCGTGCGGAGAGTGATGGCGGAGAACGGTAGCGAGCGGACGAATTCAACCGCGCTGATTCGAACGATCGGGCGCTGGAGCCTGACGGCGCTGGTGATCAACTCGATCATCGGCAGCGGGATTTTTGGGTTGCCGTCAGTGGTCTCGGGGCGCGTCGGACGAATGGCGCCCACCGCGTATCTCATTGCGGGCGTAGGAATGGCGGCAGTTGCGGGGTGTCTCGCCGAAGTGGCATCACAGTTTCGCGAGACTGGCGGCCCGTACCTCTACGCGCGCGAGACTCTCGGAAGATTCTGGGGCATACAGATCGCGTGGATGACCTGGCTTTCGCGCATCGCGGCGGGATCGGGTACGGCAAATCTCTTTACGACGTATCTTGGGCAGGTTTATCCACGCGCTACGGAGCCGGCTTACCGGTTTGTGATCCTGAGCGTGCTCGTGGGCGTGCTGGCCGTGGTGAATTACATCGGCGCGAAGTCTGGCGCGCGCGCGAGCGATTTTTTTACGGCGCTGAAGTTGGTGCTGCTGGCAACGTTTATCGGCGCGGGGCTGTGGTGGATGGCTGCCCACGGATCGGTTACGCCGGTGCCGCTGGCTCATGCGATCGAACCTCGAGACTGGCTCGAGGCGACGCTTGTTCTCGTTTACGCATATGGCGGGTTCGAAGCGGTGCTCTTGGCGAGCGGCGAGATGCGCGACACGAGGCACGACGTGCCGATTGCTCTGATGATCGGCGTCGCGAGCGTGGCGGTCATTTATATGCTGGTGCAGGTTGTTGTCAGCGGCACGCTCAGCGATCCGGGCGCGACGCAACGGCCGCTGGCCGACTCCGCCGCAGCGGTGCTCGGGCCAGGCGCAGCTGCGACAATCGCAATCGGGGCGTTATTTTCGATTTACGGCTACTTGAGCGCGAACATGTTGCATACGCCGCGGTTGACGTTTGCATTGGCAGAACGCGGAGACATTCCATCCGTTTTCGCGCGAATCCATCCCCGATTTCGAACGCCGTACGTCTCGATCGCGCTGTACACCCTCTTTCTACTGGCGTTCACTCTAGCGGGAAATTTTCGATGGAACATCACGCTTTCTGCAATCGTGCGTCTGTTTACATATGGTTCGATTGCGATTTCGCTGCTGATTTTGCGGAAGCGGAACCCTGGCGCGGACGCGTTTCGATTGCCCGGCGGGGCAGTGCTGGCCATCGTGGCGATTTTGTTTTGCTTCGTGTTGCTTGTGCGGGCGCCATTGAGCAATACGACCGTCGTGGTGGCGACAGCGGCTGCTGCAGCGCTGAACTGGGCGCTGGTGCGGAAGCGAACGGCTGCAACCTAAGGAACTGATGATGACAATGAAGCGAAGCGGGGCGGCTTGGATGCCGGCGGACGAATACGGGCGCGGGCTGCCGAAATTCTCGGTGAACTTGCTCGTGCGTGATGTGAAAGCGTCGCTTCCCTTTTATCGCGACGTGTTGGGAGCGACAGTGCGCTACGCGGACGAGGATTTCGCGGCGATGAACCTTGCCGGAGCGGAGTTCATGCTGCACGGCGATCATGCTTACGATCATCACCCTTTGCACAGATATATCGCCGGAGTTGCGGCCGGTCGGCGTGGATTGGGAGCGGAGCTGCGCGTGATGGGAATCGACCCCGATGGCGTCGAAGCGCGCGCAAAGGCTGCTGGAACGACGATCGTGCAGCCGGCGGCGGACTATCCTCATGGATGGCGCGATGTGATGGTCGCGGACCCGGACGGCTATGTTTGGGCCGTGGGCGTTGCGAAGTAAATCGCCTTCGTGGGCAAGGCCCACCCGAAGGTCGACCGGTCCGAAATATCGGGCTCCTATTGGATTCGGCGCCAATTCGTGACATATTTTTCGCGGTTGATTGGCGTGGGTAGCGCGAATCGGTGGTGGTCGCTCGGTTAACGTTGCGTTTCGACTTCTCAATTCGTTTCAGTGCACAAAATGAGGCCAACACGATGAAGAGCAGGACGAGTCTGCGCAAATTTACTGGAATAGCGTGCGGCGCAATTTGCTTTGCGGCATGGGGATTCGGATTCGCCGCAGCGGCCGACGCGCAGGACACAGGCAAGCACGCGATCGCGTTTGCCGACATGATGAAGATGCATCGCGTGGCGGAACCTGCAATCTCTCCCGACGGCAAGTGGATCGTCTACACGGTAGCGACTCCCGACATGGACGCGAATCGAAACGCGAGCAACATTTGGCTCGTATCGACCGAGAGCGGCGCGCCGATCCAACTGACGCAGAGCGGGAAGGATTCGTCTCCGGTGTGGTCGCCCGACGGAAAGATGATCGCGTTTTTGTCATCGCGCTCCGGTGAATCGCAGGTGTACCTGCTTTCGATGGATGGCGGGGAGGCGCATCCGTGGACGAGCATTTCGACAGGTGTCGACATTGTGAAATGGTCGCCCGATGGGAAGACGCTCGCGTTTACCTCAGGCGTGTATCCCGACTGCAAAGACGACGAATGCAACAAGAAGCGCGACGAAGAAAAGGGTAAGAGCAAAGTGCAGGCGCATGTCGCCGAACATCTGTTGTATCGCCACTGGACGCACTGGAACGACGGCAAGCGCGGCCATCTGTTTGTGGTTCCGGCGCCAACTTCCCTGGAGCAAGCCGAAGCAAGCAGCAAGCCAGTCGATCTCACGCCGGGCGCGAACTACGATGTGCCTCCTGACCAGCGCGGCGGTGCGGGCGACATCGATTTTTCGCCTGACGGGAAAGAGCTTTGCTTCACCGCTGTGTCCGATCCCGTCGAGGCGATCAGCACGAATGGCGATTTGTTCCTCGTTCCAGTCGCCGGTGGGTCCGAGCCCAAGAAAATCACGACGAATCCCGGTTTTGACGGGAATCCCGTCTATTCGCCGGATGGAAAATACATCGCCTATCACGCGCAGCTCACAGCGGAGTATGAAGCCGATCGATGGCGCGTGATGCTGTATCACCGGTCGTCAGGACAGAACCAGAATTTGTCGGAAAAGTTTGATCGCAGCGCCGCTGAGCTGGCGTGGTCGGCCGACAGCAAGACAATTCTTTTCACTGCAGAAAACGAAACGCTCCGGCCGATTTATGCGATGGAAGCACGCGCGGGTGCTGAGCCGAAGAAAATCGTGGCGGATTCGTTCAACACTGGTTTGTCGATCAACAGTAAAGGTACAACGATTGCTTTCGAACGGACGAGCCTGACGATGCCCGCGGAGGTCTTCGCCGCGAACAGCGACGGCACGAATGCGCAGCAACTTACGCACCACAACGAGTCTATTCTGGCCAATCTCGAGATGAATGCGCCGGAGGCGTTTTGGTTTGTCAGCGGCGACGGAACCAGAGTGCAGGCGATGGTGATCAAGCCGCCGAAATTCGAGGCGGACAAAAGATATCCCCTGCTGGTGCTGCTGCATGGCGGCCCGCAAACGATGTGGTCTAACGCGTGGGGTTACCGTTGGAACGCTCAAGTGTTTTCAAGCGCCGGGTATGTGACGCTGATGATCAACCGCCGCGGTTCGACCGGTTACGGACAAAAATTCACCGACGAAATCACCAACGACTGGGGCGGGAAAGCTTACGTCGATGTGATGAAGGGGATCGATGCTGCGCTGGCAAAATATAGCTACATCGACGGAACAAAGATGGCAGCGGCCGGCGGATCGTACGGCGGATACATGGCGGACTGGCTCGCGACACACACAAACCGATTCAAAGCGATCATCAGCCACGCAGGCGTCTACGACAAGACTTCGATGTACGCGACGGAAGAGCTTTGGTTCGAAGAACACGACATGCAGGGCACGCCGTGGAGCGCTGCGGACAATTACAAGAAATGGTCGCCGTCTACGTACGCCGGCGATCTGGGCAAATACAAAACGCCTACGCTGGTGATTGCGGGCGAGCGCGATTACCGGGTTCCGTACACTCAGTCGCTCGAATTTTTCAACGCGTTGCAGCGGCAGGACGTGCCTTCGAAACTCGTCGTCTTTCCGGACGAAGGACACTGGGTGCTCAAGCCGCAGAATGCTGAGTTTTGGTACAAAACGTTTCTGGATTGGCTCGGCAAGTACCTGAAGTAGTCGCACCCGCTACTTCACGGGACGTACATCCAGGTCTGTGCCGTCGCCTGATCGTTATTCGCGTAGCCGCCGGCAAGAAGTACCCGGCCATCGCGCAACCGCGTCTCGCTCATGTAGTGCCACGCATCGTTAAGTTCACCGCCTGCGACTGAAAACTTCCCGGTCTTCCCATCGTATAGCTCGGCGTGTCTCCCGCCGCCAGCTACCAGGATCAGACCAGAGGAAAGCACAGCGGCCTCGTCGGGCAGCTTGAAGCGTGCCTCGGTCAGCGACGAAGTCACCGTAAAATTCTGCGTATGCGGATCGTAGACTTCAGCGGAATTTGTCGTGCCATTCCAATCGCGCGCATCGGAACCACCGGCGACGAGCACACGCCCATCCGGGAGAAGTGCAGCCGTGTGCTTATAGCGCGCGAAGTTGAGGCTACCAGTCGGAACAAATTGCTTCGTATGCGGATCGTAGATTTCTGCCGCAGCGGTGACCGTCTCACCTCGACCACCGGCAATGAGCACACGCCCATCGTTAAGCAGCGTCGCGGCGTGATACAGCTCCGCTGTCGCCAATCCCTCGCGGCCGTCAGTTTCGATTCCACCTGCGATGAGTACGTCGCCGTTGCCGAGCAGCGTCGCGCTCGGATGGGCGCGCTTGGTCGTCATCTTTCCAATGACGACAAACTTCTTCGTCGTGGGATCGTATTCCTCGACCGAGTCGGTTACCGTGCGCCCGATCCAGCCTCCGAGCATCAGAACCTTGCCCGACGAGAGCAACGCAGCTTCGTGCCCGACCCGAGCAATCGACATATCCCCGGTGCGATGGAATTGATTCGTTGCTGGGTCAAAGATTTCTGCGGACCGATAGAAATCCTGATTGCGCCGCATACCGCCAGCGATCAGAACTGTCCCATCGGGAAGCAGTGTTGCGCTTTGGTCCGATCGAGGCTCAAGCATCGGCGTAGCGGGGCGAACTGAACCAGGATTCCGCGTGGGCGCAACTGCACCGACACTGCGCGCGTGCGAAACGAGCGAGCCGATCAGGATTGCAGCAGCGATTGTTGCCATGGACAGGCGGAGTGGAGTCATGGAGCCTCCTTTTGTCATTCAGACGACGAGGTACCCGGGTTGGTTAGCGCAGGATAGGTGATTTGGTCCGCGAATGCACCGGCGAAGTTCGGATTGGCACTACGACCAGGGCGACGACCCGCGGCGTCAAGCAGTCGCGGCGTTTTCCGGAGGCGTCGATGGAACGTCTTTGGAGTAGAGGCCCGCAACATCGCGCTGCTTTAGAGCGCGGATCCGATCGCGCAGCTGAGCGGCTTTTTCGAATTCGAATTTCTTAGCCGCCTCGCGCATCTGCGTCTCGAGCGTCTGCAAAAGCTGAGCAAGCTGCGCTTCGTTCTTGACGTTAGCGGCAGCCGCATCCAGCGAGCTGTCATCAATCGGAATGCTCACGTAGTCCGCTTCGACAATGCGGGCCAGCTCCATATCGACCGATTTCACGATCGATTCCGGCGTGATGTTGTTCTCTTTGTTGTAGGCAACCTGTTTATCGCGGCGCCGGCCGGTTTCGGCGATAGCTTGATTCATCGACCCAGTCCGCGTGTCGGCGTAAAGAATCGCCCGTCCGGAAATATGACGCGCGCAACGGCCTATCGTCTGAATCAGCGAAGTCGCGCTGCGCAGGTACCCTTCCTTGTCCGCATCCAAGATCGCCACCAGCGACACTTCAGGCAAATCGAGGCCTTCGCGCAACAAGTTGATGCCGATCAACACATCGAACTCGCCACGCCGCAGATCGCGCAAAATCTTGATCCGATCGAGCGTCTCGACTTCAGCGTGCAAATACCGCGCCCGCACTCCGATTTCCGCAAAATACTCCGACAAATCCTCCGCCATCCGCTTGGTCAGGGTCGTTACAAGCACGCGCTCGTTGCGCTCCGCCCGAACGCGAATCTCTTCGAGCAGATCATCGACCTGCCCCTTCACCGGCCGAATCTCAATCTCCGGATCGATCAACCCCGTCGGTCGAATCACCTGTTCGACATACGCCCCGCCCGACTTCGTTAATTCGTACGGTCCGGGCGTAGCCGAAACATAAACGATCTGATTCAACCGGTGCTCGAATTCCTCAAACGTCAGCGGCCGATTGTCGAGCGCCGACGGCATCCGAAATCCATAATCAACCAGAACCTGCTTCCGCGACCGGTCGCCGCCGTGCATCCCCCGCGTCTGCGGAACAGTCTGGTGCGACTCATCGATGAACATCAAATAGTCCTGCGGAAAATAATCGAGCAACGTCGGCGGCGCTTCGCCAGGCAAACGGCCGCTCAGGTGCCGCGAATAATTTTCGACACCGTGGCAATAGCCAACCGTCCGCATCATCTCGATGTCAAACATCGTGCGCTGCATCACGCGCTGCGCTTCGACGATCTTGCCCTGATGCTCGAGCTCTTTCTTCCACCAATCCAGCTCGGCGTAAATGCTTTGAATCGCGCGCTCGCATTGCTCCGCAGGCATCACATAGTGCGTCTTCGGATAAATTGAAACACGTGAAAGATCCTCTTGCCCCGGCCGAATCTCGCCGGTCAGGGGATCGATCTGGCGAATCTTGTCGATCTGATTGCCCCACATCTCCATGCGATACGCGTTGTCTTCGTTAGCCGGATAAATCTCGATAATGTCGCCGCGAACGCGAAACGTTCCGCGCCGCAGATCTTCCGACCTCTCATATTGCACATCCACAAATCGATGCAACAGCTTCTCGCGCGAAGTCTCCATTCCCTTTTCGACGAGCACCAGCATCCCGTAATACGCTTCCGGTGAACCGATGCCATAGATGCATGAAACGCTGGAGACGATGATGGCGTCCCGCCGCTCGAACAGCGCTCGCGTCGCGCTCATGCGCAGCTTGTCGAGCTCATCGTTGATCGTCGATTCCTTATCGATGTATAGGTCGGCCGACGGAACGTACGCTTCGGGCTGATAGTAATCGTAATAGCTGACGAAATATTCGACCGCGTTCTCTGGAAAGAACGACTTGAACTCGTGATAGAGCTGCGCCGCCAAAGTTTTATTGTGGGCAAGCACCAGCGCCGGACGATCCAGCGCTTCGATCACCTTCGCCATCGTGAACGTCTTGCCCGAGCCAGTCACGCCGAGCAGAACCTGATGCTTGTCCCCCGCCTCGATACCTCGGACAAGTTGGTCGATTGCCGCCGGCTGGTCGCCGCGAGGCTGATAGTTGCTGCGGAGCTTGAATTTCACGGGATGCGTCTCCTGCTGGCCCGCTGGGCACAAGTGAAACCTGTATTATACGCCTGATAGCAAGTGGCTGTTTTATCGCGGTTTTGACTGCGCAGGCCTTCAGTTTGATGGAGGCGTTGTTGAGCCATTCAGCGGCGAGTTTGCGATTCGAAAAATCTCGGTATCGCTTTTGGCATGAATGTCGTAGTGGACGCGATTCGAATCATCCGCCTTCGCGATCGTGACCGACATTTTCTGATCCGCGTGGTCCGAAGATCGAACCAAAAGCCCCGTTTGCGTCGAAACAAACAGCAGAGTCTTGTTGTTTCCCGACGCGGTCCCAGTCGTTTGCAGCTGGTGCAGTTTGTAGTCCGCGGGCGTGGAATCATTCGGCGAAGACCGCTGTTTCAACGTCGCGCTGGTTTCAATCACGGCACAAGTCTCCGGCACCTGCTGCGGGTGCGCCGGAGCGGCATCGCCTTCCACCGTTAATTCCGAAATGTGGCACGCTTCGTCGCGTAGATACGTCGATTCGCGCATCCACGTCAGTTTCGAAATCGGCGCCGGCGAAGTCTCAAGCTCTTCGGTCTTCCACTTCTGGCCGATTCGAATTCCCCCTTCGGGAAGCGCTGCCGACGCCGCAAACCGGGCGGCCCACTCCTGCCACGCTTGTTGTTGCTCCGGAAAAAGAATATCCAGATCTTTGATCTGATCGATCCGCCCGTCGGGATGAATCGTGAACTCGATCGAAACTCCTTTTGGATCCTGCCTCTGCACTTGATCGGGCGGCGTCGGAATGTCCTTCGGAACCGTCAAGTACGTCGCCGAATTCATGACCTGAAAAAATGTACGCGCATGCACCGTGGCGCGCTGCCCCTGCGCTTCCACGCCGACAACTTCTAGCCGCAGCAGTGCCTGAACCTTTGTTTCCGTGCCCGACGGCGATCGCGGCGTGGAAGTCGCGACCGTACTCTTCGTCGTGGCGCTTTTGTCGGCGTGATAGGCGATCTGATACGTCAGAACTTGCCCCGCGACAAGCTTCGGAAACAGCACGATGCGATCCTTTGCGGAAGACTTGGCGCTCAACCGAGCCACATTCGCGCACATGACCGTCAGCACAACGATCGTGAGCGCGGCCCCGGCGAAATTGCGTCGCAACACCATGGTGACAGGCTTAGTTGGGGTTCGGCACTGTAGTGGTTGCCTGAGCCGTTTTCGAATGTGCCGTATCGTGTTTCAGATAACGTTCAAAGAACTCCGCTTCGACCTCGTAAGCTCCCAGCCAATCCCGATGTAGGAGCAAATCGTGAATCTCATCAGGAAAGATGAGCTGCTCGATCGTGACGCCACCTTTTGCCCGCAATCGCGCGATCAGGTCCACCGTCTGCGTAAAGTAGACATTCCGATCGTCATCGCCGTGAATGAATAATACCGGTGACTTCCACGTCTCGACCGCGCTTACCGGCGAAGACTCGTGCGCCAACTTGGTCAAGTCCGGCGCAATATTCTTGCCGTCCCAATTGTCGGTCGGCCAATCGTGCACGCCGTGGAAATCGACCCCCGCGGCAAAAATATCCGAATTGTGCGCCAGTCCCATCGCCGTGAGGAAGCCGCCGTAACTTCCGCCCCACAATCCGACACGCGACGGATCCACATCGGCTAGAGCCTGCAAAAACTTCCCTGCCGCAACCACGTCGCGATATTCCGTCGCGCCACGCCCCGCACGTCCCGGCGCTTCCCGAAACGCGCGCCCGTAACCGATGCCACTCCGATAGTTCACGCTCAAAACCACGTAACCGCGGTTCGCGAGGTACTGATTCATCGCGTAGGCGTTCGAGTAGTAGTACATATAATGCCAGCCCAGCAGCATCTGCCGCATCGACCCGCCATGCATGAAAACAAGTGCGGGATGTTTCTCCCGAGGCCTGCCGTCGCGAGGCACAAAAAGCTGTCCGTGCACATCGACTCCGTCAGCCGCCTTGAAGATGACCTGCTGCGGCGTGACAAGCTCCCCGGCAGGAAAGTCTTTCGGCCTTCGTGTTATTGGCTGAGAGCTAAGAATCCGGTTGTGGTTGCCGTACTCCGGAGCCAAATCCTTTTTGTTCGGAGTCGAAATGTCTTCATGTCGAACTTCGGAGGGGTCCGCCGCCCCGGAAGCGAGGTAAACAAGATCCTTTCCGTTCGCGAGCACCCGCGGGCTCCACTCAATTCCATCACCACCGCTCAGCGGTGCGTTAACCACGGTGCCCCCACCGATTGAAACCCACCACAAGTGTCGCCGATCGATATCGCCACAATTCGAATTGAAGTACACAGTCTTGCGATCAGCCGAAAACGACCACTGCTCCACCTCGCATTCGCCGAGCGTGAGTAACTGCGGCTTACCACCTTCCACCGAGAGCGAATAAAGATGCTGCCAACCGTCTTCCTCGCTCGCAATCACGAGACGATCATCCGCCGCCCAATTCAAAACACCGCCGCCCGTATCATCCGCCATATACGGAAACGAGCCATTCGGGTCGGTCGAACTGTGCCAGATTTCGTGCGCTGGAATCGCAGGCGCATCCTTCGTCGCGTCTGCGGCGACCCACACCGCCCACGGATGCGGGCGATCCGGCTCGATGAAATATCCCTGAGGCGTGTCGCGCGGCTGCGCAGGCCGCCGAACAAACGCGATGCGCTTCCCGTCGAGCGACCACGCCGGATTCGAATCGCTGTCCACGCTCGCCGCGAGATAGCTGATCGCTTTCGCCGCGACATTGTAAATCGCGATGAAGCTGTGATCGCCGCGCGACGAAACGAAAGCGAGCCGCGACCCATCTGGCGACCACTCCTCCGAATGATTCTGCCCGCGCACCACAAGCTGCGACGGCTTACCCACACCATTCAAGGACGCCAAGTAGATGACACCGTCGCGAATATACGCAACCATCCCCTGCGACGAAATCTTCGGCGAATGCCCGTCATCGATCTTGCGCGGTTCCCCACCGCTAAACTCGATCGCCCAGACCGCCTGCGTCGCCCCTGCTGGATTACTCGTCGGATTCGGCGACTGCCCAGCCGAATTCTTCTCGCCTCCACGCGTGTAGACGATCGTGTTGCCGTCTTCCGAAAAGTTGACCTGGCTCAGTTCTTGCCCGTCGTCCTGCAAGTACGAAGTCAGCCGCCGCGCCTCAAATTTCGGCGCTTCGGCGACCCAGATGTTCCGCTTCCCGTTGTCATCGAGTGTCCAGGCAATCCGATTCACCCTCTTCGCGGCAACAAGATCAGCCGCGAACGGTGCCGAGAGAAGTTGCTCGAGCGTCACACGTTTGGCGGGCTGAGATTGATCTTGCGCATGAACCAGGGCCCCGAAGATGGTCTGCGCCGCGATGAACGCGATGACAACAGATAGACAGAGCAAATCTCGATATTTTGCCATTCGAATTTTTGAACCTCGATTCAATCCGCGGGTTGATGCGCGGCCGTATTCTCTACGGAGACTCGCGGGATGTCGAGCGGACCGGAAATTTTCAGAATGTGCCCCGGCTCGACAGTATGAATTTCACGTCGGCCGTCGCTGGTCGATTGGATCGTGAGATCGGCGTCTCGACCAAAACTCACACTCCCTTTGACCAACGTTGCTTCGCGTCCCGATTCGAGCCGCAGTCCCGCCAGAACAACGCCGCGATCGCGCAGCGTGAACGTTCCTTCGCCCGATGCCCAGCGCGACTCGCCCGTGCGCGGCTCGCCCTCTGCAACACTGGCATTGACATCCCATCCGCGAAATTCCACGTTGCGCATCCGCACGTCGCCACGGCCGGTCAGCCGCGCCAGCAGTTCGTCACGGCCAACGCCCTGCGTCGTGAAGTGTACCGTCCCGCTCGCCGTGCCCGCGAAACGCTCCGTCGCACGCGCCGGAGCCGGCAACTGCGCCAGATTGACTTGATCGAGGTCGGCCGTAACTTCATATGCCGGACGCGGATGAAATTTCGCCGACAGCCGTGCATGAACTTTTCCCCCCGCCCACTGTGCGTCGGCATCGCGCACATCCAGATGCAGATCATCGAGCGCAGCCTGCGCCCGAACCTGCTGAAACTTCAATTTCTCCATCGTAAATTCGTCCACTCGCAATTCGCCATCGGCATCGATCCGCCGCACGAGTTCGCTGGCATGCTCGTTCGGCGCCTGCGGCGTGCCTCCGAGTAGTGACGGCAAGAGGCGCTGCAACCATCCGGGACGCGCCCGGGGACCGATCCAGCGATCAAGCTCCGTCGCATCGAGGTGATCGGCGTGCAACAGGAATCGCCACTTCGCGCTCCCATCCAAATCCGCGACCGGATCTTCAGAGATCGATCCCGACCAATTCGCCCCGAATCCATCAACGTCCGCAATCGTCGCCGTGCGCAGCCCGTCTTTCCACGTCAAACTCGTCTTGGTGAGATTCAGGGGCTGATTCAGCCCCACTGCCTGTAGTTCAGCGTTCGAAACATCGACGTGTCCGTTCCAATGCCGCGGGCTCACGCCATTCCAATCCCAATGCAACGACGCGTTCGCGTCGCCCGTCAATTCCCAGCCGTGATTGAGAGTCCGTCCGAACGCCTGCGCGATACGAATTGCATCTTCGACGCGATCGAGATGCCCGTCTACGCTGATACGCCCAGCCCGCTGAGCAAAGTCATGCGTGAAGCCAACGCTCACTACGCCGCGTGCCTCGCTCACCGCACGCTTCTTCGCGGCCGCACCGGCCGCCGACGCCGAGTCCGTCCGCGCGACACTCGTTGCATACGCCACGCGAAACGGCTCGATTGTCAGCGTATCGCGATGCCGCCCGCCCGCAATCGCTCCGATCCTCACCAGCGAGGTGATACAAGGAATTTTCGCTTCCCCACCCTCACTGGAAAACGCAGCGTCGGTCAACTGCAGCGGCCACCCGCGCAGTGTCATCGCGCCGGTGAAATATTGATTCACGGCCACCGCGTCATCGACATCCGGCTGGAACGCGCGATACCAATTCAACAAATCTGCCGCCTGCACACCCACCGAATCGAGGTGAACTTCCCATGATGGACTCGAGCTGATCATCGCCGAAGCAGTTCCGCGCAGATTCGACTTCGTCGTTTCGACCACGATGCGATGCGCAATCGCTTTTCCCGTCGCGATGTTCAACAACCCTTCGAGATTCACATTCATGCCCGGATTGTCAGACCGCTCTGTCAGGTCCCAACGATGAATCTCCGTCGCGCGAGCCTTCATCTCGAAGGACCAATCGCCGTAAGGGCCCGATGCGGGCATTGACGCGGGAGTTGATGCTGGCATTGATGCGGACGCAACCGGTCCATTCCCGCTCTTCGCCGTCGCATCGAGCGCGAACTCGCCACGAATGCCGTAGTCGCGTCCACGAAACAATCGCAGCAAATCGGCAAGTGATCCATCCGACCAGTGCAGATGAAATTCCGCCGGCTGCAACCGCGCAGAAGTTCCAGCCACGTCACCCCGCACAATCACCGTTCCCGCGGACTGCAACGCGACACCGCTGCGCCACGGAGCCGCCTCCAACCGCAACTGCCATCGGCCCGGCGCGTCCTGCTCCACCACGCCCGCCACACTCGTCAGTGCAAACGGAAGCTTCTCGTCGACGATCTTGAAATTGACGCGCCCATCGTCAATGTCGATCCGCGTCAGATGATTCGCCGGCGTACCGAGCGCACGCGCCACGTTGTAAACCGCTGGCAACCCTCCCGGCACGTTGATTTTCGCCGGCGGCAGCCATCGTTCCAGATTCCAGCGTCCTTCGTTGTTCCGCGCCAGATTCAAACTTGGCCGGCTCATCGACAGCGTCCCGAACTCGAATCGCCCGTGCAAAAACCCGGTCCACCGCAAACCCGCCGACAAGTGCTCCGCTCGAAGGAAATATTCGTTGCCGAACGCCGGATCCTCGCCCACCGTGATTTCTTCTGCGCTAAGACTCGGGCTCGGTAACAGCAGCACGCCAAATCGCGCCACTTCGACCGGCCGCCCAAAGGCCCGCTCTAAATGCCGCTCTAAGTAAGCATGAACACGATTGGTCCGAACAAGAAGTGACGCGCCAACCTGCGAGACGATGACGACCGCGACGCCCAACGCCGCCGGGCGCCACCATTTGCGAAGTCGACTCATAGTTTATAGGGCACGCTGCGCAAATTTTCGCATGGGCCGGAGGGAATGGGAAGGAGCACGCGCCAGTTTGGACTGCGGCGCTCCCGCGCCGCTTTCACGGTTGACCGGCAACGGAATCAGTGCACCGTGCGTAGCATCCGATTCCAGCGCGTCCGCGTCGGCAGATGCGCAATCGTCTCGAAAATTCCCGTCAGCCGTTCAAAGAATGTGTTCGGCGTGTAGTCCGCACTGCTCGCATCCACCGACCAATAAATCAAAAATGGCCGCCCCATGATCGCGTCGCGATCGACAAACCCCCAATAGCGGCTGTCCGCGCTGTGATCCCGGTTGTCACCCATCGCAAAATACTTCCCCGGCGGCACGACAATCTCATCGTCCTGCACATATTTCTTAAAAGTAGTCGCCCACTCCGGAACCATCGGCGACGAATACAACTGCACACCCTTCGGTGGAAAGTTGTAGTTCAGCGGGTCGTATCCGACATTCGGATCGTGCGTCACATACGGCTCATTCAACACCTTGCCGTTGATAAACACGCGCTGATCGACGATCTTCAAATGATCGCCCGGCAGCCCGATCACCCGCTTCACATAATGCGTGTGGTCCTGATACGGATACTTGAAAACAATAATGTCGCCGCGTTCCAGCGCGCGGTACGGCAAAAGTTTCTCGTACCAGGCTCCATGCCCGCCAAAGATAAACTTGTTCACCAGCAGATGGTCGCCGACGAGCAGCGTTGTCTCCATCGATGGCGAAGGAATCTTGAACGCCTGCAAAATAAACGTCGTTGCGAACAGCGCAAGCAGCACGGTAACGAGCAGCGATTCGAGATACTCCGAAAGCGTAGTGTCGTCGTTGTAATGCTGTGCCGCCGCTGCAACAGGGGCAGAAGCTTCAGCGCCAGCCGTTGCTAAAGGCTCGGCGGCAACTGCCTCGGTCGTCTCGGCAGGAGTGCTTACAGATTCCGGCATGTCCACCAGATTAGTTTAATCCTTCGCCGCCACTTCCAAACGCTCAAGTGCGGTCCGTGCCGCGCGTTGTTCAGCCTCTTTCTTCGTGCTGCCTTCGCCGCTCGCCATGCACACTCCCGCGACCCACACTTCAATTCGAAATTTCTTCTGGTGATCCGGCCCGCTCTCGCCCACGACTCGATACTCCGCCGGCGGCTGCCCGCGTCCTTGCAAGAACTCCTGCAGCGCCGACTTCCGATCCGAATCCGCAATCCGCGCGCCGCGCTCTTCCAGCGCCCACTCAAACAAAGCCCGCTTCAACACTTCCCGCGCCTCTTCCAGCCCGCTGTCCAGATAAATCGCCGCAATCACCGCTTCGAACGCATCCGCCAGCAGCGCAGGTTTGTCGCGCCCACCGGTCTTCTCTTCGCCGCGTCCAAGCCGCAAAAATTCCCCCAGATGCAGGCGCCGCGCCGCCAGCTCCAGCGCACGCGCATTCACAATGCGCGCGCGGCTCTTCGAGAGTTGCCCCTCGCTGTAATCAGGAAACGCCGCCAACAAATGCTCGCTCGCCAGCATATCGAGCACGGCGTCGCCCAGAAATTCAAGTTGCTCATTGTCTTGTGGGATTGTCGAAGGGTCAGCATCGGCCGAATGCGCCGCGCGCAATTCCGGAATCGCCGAGCTGTGCGTCAGCGCACGCTCCAGCAATTCCGCTTTGGCAAACCGATAGCCGAGACGCTCCTCCAGCTGTTCCTGTTTGCCATTCATCGCGACAGTCAATCCGGCCGGCGCGTCCATGCCTACTTCAGCGCAAGCGCGAGAGAGCGCGGGCTCACTTCGGCGCGCTCAGTTGCGTCGAGTTCGCCTTCTTCGCGGTGTCGATGCCGCTCTTGCAGTTCGCTTGTAGCGAACTCTGGATCGCGGCGCACTTCGTGAACGCCGCCACCGCCGCATCAAAATGCGACGCCTTCTCGTTCGCCAGACCCAGCAAATACAAATTCACCGGATCAGGCTCCGAGTGCGTATCCGTCTTCAGCGACTGCTCGAGCGTTGGAATCGCCTGGTCGTACTGCCCCTTTTGCAGATACACCAGCCCAAGTCCGCTGTACGCCATCTCCAGCGCATTATTCTTCGCATTGTTGAACTGATCGTCCGTCAGCTCCGCGGGCTTCGTCAGCGTCGGCGTCACTTCGATCGCTCGCTTCGAATACATCTCTGCCCGGGTCAGTTGCGACATCGCGTCCGGCGCTTTCGGATTCAACGTCCGCGCCAGCGTCTGCCCCATCAGTCCCAGAATCGGCGTATCGTTCGGGTTGAGCGCAATCTCTTTCTCGCCGGCGTCGATCATCTTCGGCACTTCCTGCTTCGCCAGATAACCTTGCACCAGCGTCTGATACATCATCGGCCGGTACTGGCTCTGCGGATACTTCTGCAAAAAGCCCTCGGCCGCCGGAATCCGCTTGTCGATGTCATTCTGCGGAATCGCCTGGAACACCTTGTAGTCTGCCTCTTCCTGCGGCGTCGGCGGCACCGTCGGCGCCGCCTGCGACTGCGGCGAGCCTTGCGGCGTATCCAACTGCAATGGTGCGGCGTCCGGCTTCTTGTCCGCCGCTGCGGTCGGTTGCTGCGCCGGAGCACCCTGCGCCGCTTGCCGCGCCGATGCGACCGGCGTAAACCCATATGCGCAGAACAGAGTGCCCGCAAACGCCACCGCGCTTGCCCAGTGAATTACGTTCCGTGTCATCGTTTTCTCCTCTGTACTTCTGTCTTCCCCTTGAACTAACTCTCCACCGTCCACTCGCGCATCACGTTCCCAACGTTCTCGCGCAAGAATTCAGGTCCGGTGTTTCTCGCTTTTAGCTGAGATCGTTTTCGTCGCTCGAATTGCTCAGGGACGCTCGGACGATTTGCCCGCAGTCGCCAATCCCTTCTGCGCGGCTTGCTTCGCTTGCTCCGGGCCGCCATTCACCGCAAGTGCCGCCTGATACTCCGTCTTGGCCTGATCAGTCTGGCCCTCATCATCATAGATGCGCGCCAGGTAGATATGGGACCACGTCATGACCATCGGATCCTGCGTCGCCGCATGATCTCCAGACGTCAGCCGTCCAAAAACCTCTTTCGCGCGCACCGCATCGTGATCCAGCAAAGCCACCAGCCCGATGCCATATAACGCCTTTGGCTGATCCGGATATTTCGCCAACACTCGCTGGAACGACGCTTCCGCCGCGCGCGGATTTTTCTCTGCAATCCGCCGCTCGCCTTCCGTCAAATCATTGATCGCGTCCTGATCGTTCGGAACTGTGCTCGGGTGCGCCATCACTCGCGTCCGCGCCACCTGCTCTTGAGAAGGCTCCGCCGACTTTGGTGCCCCAACCGCCGGCGCAAATTTCAATGCCGTGTCGCGCTTCATCTCCGCGCCCTGATCAATCGTCCGCACCATGTCCGGAAAGTAATATCTCATCGCGGGCTCGGCGCCTTCAAAGCTGTCGAGCGCCTTGAACAGCGGCCGCACGAGAATGTATCCGTCGGAATCGTCCGTATCCAACGCCGCGTCCCGCTCTCCCGGCGACATTCGCTTCAGCTTGAGCTCCACCGCCCGCACCATGCACTCCGCGAAAAACGACGGATAATCGTCGCGCAAATCCGCAGGCAGCCGCGGTGCATGCAGCGCCACCTCATACAGCGGCCGCTTAACCGCGATCACGTGTGTATATTGCAGTGGCAGTGGATCGAGCAAAAAGTGCAAATAAGCATGACGCACTGTATCCACCGGCACGTCCGCCGACCCGCTCAATACAATCGCGTAGTGATCCTGATAGTTCCGCACATTCGTAATGCGTCCGACCAGCGGCTCCACAATAATCGAGAATGTCCGCGGATCGCTTGGACTCGGAATCACGCGCAAATAATTCGTCGCCACAAACACAATCTGCGAAACCGTATCGTGAATCTGATCGATCTCGTGGTTGTAAACGGGCTGCACCTGTACCCAGAACCGCCCGATATGCTGCTCGACATAAAACTTCGACAAAATCTCCGGAAATCCCTCGAGCGTAATCACTTCCGGCGGTAGTTCGTCCCGTTTCATCGTCGGCTTGAAGTTCGGCGCCGGCCCCGACACCAATCCGAACCAGATGTATTGCGACAACATCGCGCCCGGTTCGTTCAGCTGATGCTTTTGATAAAACTCCCGCAGCGCGTCAACCGCAGGTCCCTGCGCGTGCTCCATGCGTTCCCGTATCTGCGTTCGAAACGGCGTCCACCCATCCGAACTCACCTGCGATTCGAACCCTGCCGCCAGCAGCGCGCACATCGTCGTGAACATCGCTTCGCTGCCGTCAACCGTAATGTTTGTCGCCGGCGCTTCGCGCCCCACCCGATTCGGAGCCGGCGCGGCCGGCGGCGGAAACTTGGCCTGACCTGGCGCCGGCGAGGAACTCTGCGGCGCACCTTGGGTCGAAGGAGCCTGAGTGGAAGGAGCCTGCGTTGGAGAAGTTTGTGAATTGGACTGAGCGTTGGCCAATCCAACGACTGCGAGAGTCACGACAAGCGCGACACTGACGACTCCGGCGATCCAGCCGGCAGCTCTCTTGTCTATCGAATTCGCAGCTAATTCTTTCTCAGAAAAAATCTTAGTTATTGTCGCACCCGTCTTCGGAGGATTCGATTTTCTCACTCGGTTTCGCGCCGGCTTCACCATACAAGGCGACCTACTATCCGTCAAGGAATGCAGCCTAAGGTAATAGGACTAGCTCGCCACCTTCGTTCGCGCCGTCGCTGCCGTCCCCACCGGCCAACGCTTGCGTCCGCAACTCGCATCTGCATACACTGAGTGCCGGTTTTGTCCTCAAAGGCAGCCCGAAGGAAACACACCCATGAGTGAGAATTGGATGAGACGGGCCATTATTTGGGTTGCGTCCCTGTCGGCCTGTGCAGGCCTTGCCGCATTTGCACCCGTAATCAACGCGCAACTGCTCCGTAGTGACAGCGCCCCTCAAGCCGCGTCCGCAAACCCATCTACCACCGCTCAGTCCGCCGCGCCTACCGCCACAGTCCCCACCGGCAAGCGCCGCCTCGAGCAAGACGTCACCATTTCCGGCGATACCGCCTGGACTGATACAGGTATCAACGTCGCTCCCGGCGAACACATCATCGCCACTGTCACCGGCAAAATGCACTACAACGACAATCAAACCGACGCCGACGCCACCGGTCTCGCCCGCAACTTCAAAGATCTCATTCGCATTCTTCCCTACAACGCCGCAGGACGCGGCGCCGTCATAGGCCGTGTCGGCGATGCCTCTTTCGCACAGCCTTTCCTCATCGGCGCTAAGTGCAACGTCATCTCTTACTCCGGCGGCGCCTTATCCGTCGGCCTCAACCAGATGAGCATCGACACCGGCACCGGCTACTACAAAGTTCACATCGAAATCTATCCGCCCGACTCCACCTTCATCGCCGTCAAGCAAGTCCAGACCATGCCCGGCATCGACAACGCCCTCTTCACAAAAATCCCCCGCCGCATCGCTGACAAAGCCGGCGACCCAGGCGATATGGTCAACTTCATCATCATCGGCAACGAAGACGCTATGAAGAACGTCTTCCAGACCGCCGGCTGGGTCCACGTCGACGCCGACGTGAAGGCCACCTTCCTTCACGGTTTCATGGAGAGCATGTCGAAGGACTCCTACCTCACCATGCCGATGAGCATCCTCTACCTGTTCGGCCGGCCGCAGGACTACGGCTGGGCACACGCAGAGCCTATTCAAGTCGTGATGTCGCGCAATCACTTGCGCATTTGGAAGGCGCCCTTCGAGATCAACGGTCAGATGGCCTGGGTCGGCGCCGCCACCCACGACATCGGGTTTGAACGCGACCAGCGCAACAACGGCCTCACCCACAAAATCGATCCCGACATCGACCTCGAGCGCAACTACGTGGAAAAAACCCTCACCTCAACCGGCCTCGTCGGCGAAGTCGAGCACTTCACCCCGCAAAATCCGCTGACTACCGCCAAAACCGCCACCGGCGGCGAATTCCACTCCAACGGCCAAGTCCTAATCCTGAAACTCAACGACCAAGCCGCCAAAACCCAAACCGCCTCGTCACGCTGAGCACAATGATCGCCAGCTTCTTTGCCTTTGTAGGGGCGGGGCTTGCCCCGCCCGGCCACTGCGTCTTGTCTCAATTCACTCGCTAAGCCGAGTCCTCAAACGCGCTCAGGCTCAAACACTCCATCAATTCAGCAACTTCCCCGCAATCCAATAATCCACACTAAATCTCCCCGGACTCGAACACAGCAACCAAATAAAAAACAACACATACAAAACTTCCGGCAAATAAAGAAAATCATCCAGCCAGCTAAGCGCCGACAGCCCCTTCGGCAACGTCGAAATCGCCTCCGTCAGCGTCGCCACCACCATATCGATCAACAAAGCCAAACACGCCGCGCTCGATAGAAACCCAACGGTCAGCAACGACCCGCAAACAAACTCCACCCCCGCCACAAAATAAGCCGTCTGCCGCGGAAATGGCACTTTGGCCTTCACCAGCGTGTCGTAGACAGGCTTCGTTCCCCCCGCCTTAAACAATTTATTCGCCCCAGAGATCGCAAAAAACAGCCCGATCGAAACGCGCACCAGCAAAATCGCGTACTGCTCCAAACCACCGCCGCCCAGCAGCGCAAAACGCAGCAACCGATTCCAAACCACGCCATCACCTCCATCGATCTCGCCCGAAATCTGGAGACTACGAATCCATCCGCTCCACCAAATTCGCCCTCGACGCCGGCGCCTCAAACGGATCCGCAAAGTACTGCGTCTCCCGCGCCACCTTGTCGCCCCGAAACTCCATGATGCTCACCGTATACGACGGCTTCCCGTCATACGTCAGCACATACTCCGTAACCCAAAGATCCCCTGTGCCGATAATTCTTCGTATCGTGAATCGCTTCTTGTTCGGCTGGCTCGACCGCTGCGCCTGAATATTCCGCCGACCACGCGTCCGTTCACCCGACTGCGGATAATCCAGCACCGCGTCTTCGTGATAGATCAAATGTTCCGTTTCAAAATCGCCGGCATCCGAGGCCGCCCAATGCTGATCCAGCGCCGCGCGAATCTCCTGATCTCGCGCTCCCGCCGCCTGCCCCCGCTTTTCCAAGTCACTCATTCACAACCTCAGATGCGCGACCGCACCTTTGTACGCAAAAATTCTTCAGTTAAGGAACGCTCACGCCATCAGACTTCGCGCCCACGAGATGCTGCACCGAATCCGCCACCACCGCCCGCACGCGATAAGTTCCCGCAGCCAGCTTAAACGTGAACGCAGTCTCCAAACCCCGCGTAAACAAGTTGGGCAGCTGCGCATCAAGCGCACTAATGCTCATACGCCGCTGCTGCGCCTCAAGGAGTTTGTCCTTACCATCGAATACAGCCACGACGAACGTGATCGCATTTACGTTGTGATCGGCCTCCTGCTGAAATTGCAAAGCTCGCGTATCCAAATGAGCGGAAACCGTCACGACCTGCGTTTGATCCGGCTGTTCAGCAACACTATTGCGCAACTCGACGGGCAGCTCCGTCACATCGACCTTCGAAAGCACCTGCTGCTGAATCTGATCGTGTTGCGCGCGCTCGGCCACATCACCGCCACTCTCAACGGAAGCGGAAGCAGCAACCGGCGCATCGCCCCTCGGCGCAAAATATCCGCGGCGTGCCTGAACAGTGAGACCCTTGCTTTCACCGCCAAGCGTCACCTTCAACCCGTGATAACCACCATCCGCCTTCAGCCCCGTCGGAGCAAAAGCCAGAATGTACGCGCCCGACCGCTCCAACCCAGCAAAGCCACCTTGCAGGTCATTCGTGTTATGCACATATTTGCCGCCGGTCCCTTCCGCCACTTCCGCCAGGACGCTGGTCGCTACGAATTCGCGATTCGAGTCCACCGCGCGGCTGGCCCGCTGAGCGTCGCCGGTCGTGGGACTGACTCCATTAGAGGCATCTCCACTGCGCAATAGAATTGCGAGTCCTTTCGGATCGAGTGAATCGATGACCACTTGCGATCGCAACGCCCGATCGATGACGCGATCCAGTTGATATTGCTCCGTCTGCGTAAGAAAACCTGGCGAAACCAGAATCACGTTGCGCCGACCCGGCATTTGAGCAAGCCGCTGGACGACGTGATCGATCTGTTGCAAGTTGTCGCGTACAAGAATCTGGTTCTGCTGCACGATACCGCGAGCAAGGTTAAGGATCTGCGCAACGTTGATATCCCGGTCGAAAGCCGCGTTGGCAGTTTCCTTAGTAGCGCTTTTGCCCCCTGATTTGCTGCTGCTGTCCGGGTTGCCTTCTGTCGCCTGCGTGGCAATCGTCGAGATTTTGCATTGTCCCATCTCGTTCAATGCCAATATCCACGCATCAGCGTGTGGCTCTTCCGAAAATTCGACGAGTTGGAGCGCCTGATAATCCGACAAGTGCGGACAATCCATCTCCGCCGTCCGGACGCGAACGCTACCGTAGACCTTGCCCACAGCCTCCGCGAGCAGCTTTTGGTCATCCGTAAAGTCGGCAAGAAGTTTTTCGGAGGTAAAAATAGCCACGCGATCATTCGGCTTGAGCGAAGACAGTAGATACTGCTGCGCAGCTTTACGCACCACCGCTAGGTCCTTAGGGGTCGTGCTTAGATTGTCGAAGTACACCGCGACGAAGTTCTTCTGAGGAACCGCTCCAGATGTTTGATCGGGCGCCGGCACTGAACTCGGCTCGGCCGATGGCACCGTGGCCGCGCTCTTTTCAATCGGGGAGGGCGCTTCCACTTCAAAATGAGCGATCGATTGCTCCTTCCCCCGGTCGAAAATCTTAAAGTCAGCTTCATGGAGGCCGGTAACGGTGTGCCCACTCGCATCCGTCACAACCACGCGCACCACAACCAAATTGCTCGTCACCTTCAACCCCGGCGCCGCTCCAGCAGGTTCCTGCGATTGCGCCGCTCCGCGAGTCGGGACAAACAAAATCCCAACCTCAAGCACCACAACCAGCATCGACAGCCAATAACGCGGCCATCGATTCATCGCTCTCCGTCTGAGCATGGATTTCATATCTAAGCCCTGATAGACGCCGCAACCGCGCAAATAGCGACGCCCTTCGGCCGTTTGTAGAGGCGGGTTTACCCCGTCAATCCACCGCGTCTTGCCTCCGACTCCTCGCGCAGCCACCAGTCTATGTGGAGTGCGGCGCTCCCGCGCCGCTTTTACGATCGCTCACGAGAACTTACCTTGAACCGATGTAAGTTATGCGTTAGGACGCAGTGCCCTGGTTCCAAGACTATCTACCCCCGCGCACTCGATGTAAAATGCCAGCTTGGGACCGCGCAGCGTCTCGATGAGGCAAGCGAAGCCAGAGTGAACATGCCCGCGCACAATAACTCTTTAAAAGACCATCTCTCCCGCCATCGAGAAATCGAAATCACCGTAATCGGCAGAAAGTCCGGCCGCAGCATCTCAATTCCCGTCTGGTTCGTATTGGAAGGCTCCACGCTTTACCTGCTGCCCGTGCAAGGCTCGGACACGCAGTGGTTCAAAAACGTGCAGCACAAGCCTTCGCTCCGAATCACCTCCGGTGAGGCACATGCTGATCTAACGCCTGTCGTCATACACGATCCCAAACAGGTCGCGTCCGTCGTCGAGAAATTTCGAGCCAGGTACGGCGCCGGCGACGTAAAGAAGTACTACTCCAAGCTCGACGTCGCCGTTCTCGCGCAACTGAGCTAGCCGACGCACGAACGTATCACCACACCGCCTCGACAGAATGTGACCGAACGCCCTTCATCGCATCAGACTAGCCTTGAGCCCTGTTCGGACGATAATCTTGTCCTCGCTCAGAAGCACACCTAAACGAGTGCCCACCTCTTCCACATCTATATCTCGAGTCTTCCGATCCTTCCGATATCGAGACTTCCGCGTCATGTGGATCGGAGCCTGTGCCTCCACGATCGGCACATTCGTCCAACAGTTCGCTCAAAGCTGGCTGGTCTACGACCTCACCAAAAATCCCTTCTACCTGGGCCTGGACCTTTTTCTCGGTCAGCTTCCGATCATGGCGTTTTCCCTGTTCGGCGGTGTGTTTGCCGATCGCCTGGACCGGCGAAAAATGCTCCTCGCCTCACAGTACATCCAGATGACGTGTGCCTTCTTACTCGCAATCCTGTTCGTCACGCACACCGTTAAGGTCTGGCACATCCTCACGCTCTCGTTCATCGTCGGCCTCGGTCAGTCTTTCGGCGGTCCCGCCTACTCCGCTCTCCTGCCGACTTTGGTGCCTTCCGACGACTTATCCAACGCGATCGCCATGAACTCCATCCAGTTCAACTTGGCGCGCGTCATCGGCCCGACGATCGGCGGCATCGCATACGCCGCGCTCGGCGCAACCTGGTGTTTCACTCTCAACGGTCTGTCTTACCTCGCCGTGATCGCTTCATTGTTTTCGATCCAGGTCAAATTCGTGCCCGCCAAGACGCAGCAGCGCGTCCTCAGCAGCATGGGAGAAGGCATTCGATTCATTCGCCAGAGCCAGGGCATGAGCGCACTCGTATTGCTCGCTTTCTGCACCACCCTCTTCGGTTTTTCACTCAACGGATTCCTGCCTGTCATCGTGCAGAACGTTTTTCATCAAGGGCCGAAGACTTACACGCTCTTGCTCGTCTGTTCCGGAGCAGGTTCCATCTGCGGCGCCTTAATCATCGCCGCGATCGAAAAAGCAAAAGGAAAAGAACGCCTCACCCTATTCATCCTGATTTCGCTCGGCCTCATCACCATCGGTTTTGCTCTGTCCCGTTGGCTCACGCTCTCTTGCATCCTGATTTTTCTTGGCGGCGTGGCCATCATGGCCTCCGCCTCCTTGATGTTGTCTCTCGCCCAGCTTTCCGCCACCGACGCGATGCGAGGCCGCGTGATGAGCGTCTACAACCTCGCCTTCCGCGCCGGCATTCCACTCGGTGCCCTGGCCCTTGGCCGAATCATCCCGCTCATCGGCATCTCCGCCGCCCTATCCGGCGCAGGCGCAATCCTCGTGGCCGTGTCCGCCACCTTCCTCCTGATTCGCCACAATCCCCGTCCTGTTTAATCAGCCCGCTTTCAAGATCAGCCGTCGGCTCCGCCTTATGGTTGGCACTTACAATCTCGCGGCGTAGAAGAATTTTTAGTGTTTGCGCACTTCGACGTCCGTTCCGCGTTTGACCTTCCGTTTCGCCGCACGTATGTTGGTGCGACTCAAAACCATTCGTCCAAAGGACTCCTCAATGTCCCGTTTCTCCCGTGGATCGTTGGTCGCCTGCTGCGTCGCGTCTCTCTTGGTTTTCTTGGCCCTTCCATCCCGCCCGCAGTCCTCCGACGACGAGCAGGACTCCAACACCACCGCCGCCGAAATCCGCGAGCACTACACCAAGCACGACTACCGCATCCCCGTGCGCGACGGCGTCAAACTCTTCACCTCGGTCTACATCCCCAAAGACACGTCGCAGTCTTATCCCTTCCTCATCGACCGCACGCCTTACAGCGTCTCTCCCTACGGCGTTGACCACTACCCCAAACGCCTCGGCCCTTCGCCGGTCTTCGTCCGCGACGGCTTCATCTTTGTCGAACAGGATGTCCGAGGCCGCTACATGTCCGAAGGCACATTCGTCGAAGTCACTCCGCACAAGGACAAAAAGTCCGCTAACGACGTCGACGAAAGCACCGACACGTACGACACCATCGAATGGCTGCTGCACAACGTCCCGAACAACAATGGCAAGGCCGGCATCTGGGGTATCTCGTACGATGGTTTTTTTTTGCCGCCGCCGGAATGATCGATTCGCACCCCGCCCTGAAAGCGGCCTCACCGCAGGCTCCGGTAACCGACCTATATATGGGTGACGACGCCTATCACAACGGCGCCTT
>Ga0206871_10010_pt1 | contig 49330 bp, 49 predicted proteins | sample Alteio_BWOrgCont_33_FD_152627 | JGI IMG/M metagenome (GOLD analysis project Ga0206871, IMG submission 152627) | Enriched cells from forest soil in Barre Woods Harvard Forest LTER site, Petersham, Massachusetts, United States -... | ecosystem: Environmental > Terrestrial > Soil > Temperate forest >...
AAGGCGGGGAAGGGCAAGACGGCGGCGGCGAAGAAGTAGATATTTGTGGCGCCGCAGACACTGCGGACCGATACACCCGGGCCGCCGGACGGGCGAATGCGCCCGTCCTCACTTCCTGGCATCCGCGCACGGCTTGAGATGGCTTCTGTTAGGCTTCGGTTTCTGGGGACGAGGTGTCGCGGGTCTTGCGATAGAGCGAGGCGAGGACGCTGTTTTCGAGCACCTGGGATTCTGCTTCCACCCAATCTTGCAGGGCGAAGCCTTCGGTCTGGCCCCGCTTGTCGTACAGTTGGTGGGCGTGCAGCCGGATTTTCCTCTCTAGCAATTCAGTTATGAGTGCTTGCTGCTTTTGTCTGCGAGTATCGGTATCCACACTATTCCTCTTACTTATTGGGTATTTATCTACAGTTCTATGATACGGGAATGCTGTTAACGGAAGGTTACATTTGGGAGGGCTGGGGGGTTACTAAAGTGCAATTATATCATGCGGGTCATGAATCGAGGTTGAAGGAGCGCCTCGGGAGCTAAAGCCCGCGTGTTTGTTGGTGCCAAATAGCACGGCTGAACGAGCTGCCCTACCCGAGCCCATGTGGCCTTTCCGATCTCTCTGCCGGAATCGGAAGTCAAAGTCCCAAGCATTTGGCGTGCGTGGAATTCCACCCTTTCGCAAAAGACGCGAGAAATGGGGCACCCAGGTTTAATCTTACGTCCTAATCGAAAATCAATACTGCTGAGGCTATTACTGTGGTCCAGAGGCCGCGCTTGTCGCCTACTGCGGACTGGGTGACGTTGGCGGTGCGGACGATTTTGTTGGAGAGGCGATAGATTTGTTTTTTCTCGTCCCAGGAGCGGTCGGGGTCGAACTCCACGTTGAGCGTGGTGGCCAGCATTTCGGCGGCTAGTTCTTCAGCGTACTCGCCGGCGGCGTCTTCGGTTTCACCGAAGGAGTGGTGCTCGCTGAGATATCCGTAGGTGTTTTTGTCGGCGGGGATGGCTACGCCGATCGAAGAGGCTAACAGGCGATGGGCTTCGTGGGTGGAGTTTTCGGCGACCACGGCGAATACCACTTCGCCCGGACTGAGATACTTCACGCCTTCTTTGCGCGCGAGCATCTTGCAGTTTGGCGGGAAGATGGAAGAGACGCGGACCAGGTTCTGGGCTGCGATGCCGGCGTCGCGCAGTGCCAACTCGAAGGATGTTAACCGCTCGCGGTGCTTCCCGACTCCTTTGGTGAAGAACATCCGCTTGGGGACCATGTCTTTACCCAACGCTGTTTACCTCCGACACGAAAAAATTGAGATTGAGAATGCACATTAACATAATGGTTTGTAAAGGGAATATGAATTTCGCGTGGAGAGAGAAAAATGGCGGAAACCGCGGGCGCGGTTCCCGCCACCATGCCCGGTCCGTTTAGGGGGAGGGCGCCGGGCAAATCCGAAACACTGTACCACAGGTTCGGCGCTGGTCAACCAAAAGCCTGCGGGTTTTCGGATTTCCGAACAGCCGCGAATTCTGGTCGCGTCACTAGGTCGCCGTTAGTACGTTCACTTGGCGGCGACCGAACTGACGGTAATGGTGTCGCCGTCCAAGGTGCCGGTTACGGTGGCATTCTTGCCTGCCTGCTGGTCGAGCGTGGCCAGAGCCGCCTTGTCGGTGGTGCTCAAAATATAGATTTTCTCGCCCACTACCAGGGCAAACTTGGAGCCTTTAGCGACGCAAGCGCGGGTGCAATCTGCAGCCGAGCCCTCCATGTGCTGTCTGCCGCACATGGCGTCACCGACCTCGCCGGTGAAGCTCTGCTTGCCTGCGGCGAAGGCGTTGATGCTGAACAATACGCTCGCTGAGAAGATGACTCCGGTTATCGCCTGGAGCCACCGTGAACCTTTTTTCATGCTTGATTCTCCTCGATGCTTCTGGCGACACGCAACGAAAAGGATGATTGCCGCCAATGCTTTGATATTACGCTACCTGATAGATGATTGAGGGTGCCGGAGGGTGCAAGGACAAGGCGGGGCGGCAGTGTGGGCACCAGCGCTTATACTGGTCGGCCGGCTTACGGTGATGTTCGAGTTTCCCGCTAGAGTTGTGTCCCCAGCTTTCGCGGGCGAAGGCGCCCGCGCCACACGTTTTTCACGGAGCGGCCTTGGCGGTGTATTGCAGATCGACATCGACGGTTTTGTCGCGGGCGATGGCGGTGACGTGGGGATCGACATCCCAGTCGAGGGTGGGTGGGAGCAGCTTTCGGGCTTCCGGCAGGTACTTCTTCAGGTAAGTGGCGTCGTAGACATCGCCGGGACGCAGCTTCCAGGCGGTGCGCAGCCGGGCGGTCAGGCTGTTGTCGATCCCGCGAAATTGCAGCTCTCCCATGCGGTAGAGAGAATCTTCGTGGACGATCAGGTGGTAGATGACGGTTCCGGCGGCGTCGTCGAATTCGGCGTTTACCTTAATTTCTGCCAGGATGTATCCGCGTGAACCGTAGAGCGTCTGAACCTGCCGCAGGTCGTTGGCCAGTTGAACCGTGTTGGCCGGTTGCCCGGCCTTGGCATGGAGGAACGGGTCGAGCTCGTCTTTGGAGATTGCTTTGTCTTCCGACCAATCCCAGTGCGTGACCTTGTACTGGATGCCGGGAGCGACCGGGAACGTGATGTCGACGTAAGTCGGGGGCTGTTTATTGTCGGTGGATTCCGCGGCTGCGGGTTTGACGACCTTGGGTTCCGGCTGGGCGCATGAAGCCTTCAAATATCCGCGCTCCCGGTAGAGGGGCAACAAAGAGTGCTCAACGAAGTTAGCCATGTAATCGCGGGAGTATTCGCGATCGGATAGTTTTTCTGCCGCAGCCTGGAGCAGGGGCAACTCCGCCGCTCCCGCGCCGGGAAACTGAGCCTGATGGATGCGAATGCTCACGCCGGCGACGCTATAGTCAATCGACTGGAGTCGCTCGTCCTTGCCTTCGGTGCGCGCATATTGGACGATGCCGGGGATCCCGTTCTCCACTAGCAGCGCTTGTAGAACGTCCGAGATCTGGTCAGGCAAGCGGCCGTTGGTGGGCAATTCTCCGTTAAAAAGAGGAACGCGTTCGTGCAGCTTCTGGTGCAGTCCTTCGTCGGTGAACCAGACGAAGTCGGCGAAGTGGGCGGGGACAAACTTGTCGGCGTCGGTGACCTGAAACTCCAGCCTGGTTCCGGCTGAGGAGTAGGTGTAGGTGAAGTTGATGACGCCGAATGCTCCGGTCTCGCCGAGCTGGCGGGCGGCTTTCTTGAAATCTTCCTCATGAGCGACGGTGCCGAGCGGCAATCCGCTGGCGGCTGCGACTTCCTGCTGGGTGAAGCGTTTGCTGCCGGTTACTTTGACTTCGATGAGTTTGTAGGAAGCTGGCGGTTTGACCTGAGCACTAGCCGAGAGGCAGAGCAGCAGGGAAGAGAGCACGAGGCGCGCGCGAAATGCTTGAGAGAATTGCTTCATCTACTTCGATCGGGACGCGATATGTCGCTGGATTTGTGCTTCTTGGCAATCTCGATGAAGGCGAGGGCGGCGCGGCTGAGGGCTTTATCTTTGCGGAAGACCAGGGCCAGGTCGCGGCGCAATTGCGCGTCGGCCATGGGAATTGCCAGCAGAAAGCCGGCGCGAACGTCCTCTTGTACGTTAGAACGGGCGATGAAGCCAACGCCCACGCCGGCGGCTACGAAGCGTTTTAGAAGTTCGCTGGAATCAAGTTCCATACTGTAGTTCGGCTTCAACTTGCGCTCGCGAAACAGGCCATCAAGAGCGTCGCGGGTGTGGCCTGCTTTGGGTAGCACCAGCGGATACTTGGCCAGATCTCCTACGGAAGCTGACTTCATTTTACCCAGCGGATGGTGCGGCGGGGCGATGATGACCAGCTCATCCTGATGGATGAGGACTACGGTGAGGCGGTTGTCTTTTACGGGGAGGGAAACTACGCCGAAATCGACGGAGTTGTCGGTGACTGACTCGAGAACTTTGGCGTAGTCGGCGCGCTTGATGTTGACCGAGACGTCGGGATACTGCTTCTTAAAGTCGGCGAAGACTTCGGGAAGAATGTGCAGGCAGGTGCCTTCGTTGGCGCCCACGGTGATGGCGCCGCGCGGGACGTGCTCCATTTCGGCGAGAGAGGTGAGCATGGCCTTGCGGGCGTCGAGGGTGTCCTGGGCGTATTTTTGGAAGGACTTGCCGGCGGCGGTGAGAGAGACCTTGCCGCCGGATCGGTCGAACAGCTTGGCGCCGACTTCGTCTTCCACGGCGCGAATCTGGGAGGAGATGGCGGGCTGAGTGCGGAAACGCTTCTCGGCCGCGCGGGAGAACGAGGCGTGGCGGGCTACTTCGAGGAAGGTTTGGAGTTGGTCGAAGTCCATGGGGCAGTGATCAGTGGCCAGTGGTCAGTGGCCAGTTCAAACCGGAGCGTAACCTGAAAGCGCTGCATTTGCCTTTGGCTGTCTTGCGAACCGAATTGTAGCAGGGCGGGTGGTAGCCTAAGACAGCCAAGGGTTCCAGTGCGCCAGCGGCCAGCTTCTCCCCGGAGTAATTTCGGGCTCGCTCGGCATCCAGTTCTCACTGAGTGCTATAGGCTCTTTTCATCAACCGCGCAGGAACAGACGTAACGTTGACACCCCTCAGCTGGAAGTTAACATCGTGCGAAGGGTCTGCGTCATGATGTGGAAGCGTACGGTAGCAGCAACTCTGGGCGCGATTGCGGCATTTGCAAGCCTCATTGCTTTTGCTTGCCCGATCGAGGGAGCAGAGTACGTCAGCAACCCCTTCTTGTTCGTTGTGTTCGGGCACGCCATCATGTGGTCGTTGGGGCTTGGTGCCGTGGGAGTAGGCATACGTCTTCTGCGATTTGCTTGGTCTGGCCGATACCGGCAAAGTAGCGGCTGGATGCGACAGATCGTTCTTGGGATAGGCTGCTTCTTCCCTGGATTTATGTTCTCGTTGCCGATCACGATGGTCTGGGCGGGTTACAGACGCGGAGCAGCAGGCGATGGAGTTAAAATCAGCTTTTACATTGGCGTCTTAGCCACAATCGTCTACTGGATCGTGCAGTTGAAGAAACCTAAAGCCCAGCGGCGGTCATGAGGATTCGCGCGCATCGCATTGACTACTCTTGGCGAAACATCGCGATAGCACTCATTGATCCTGGCGAGTTGCTTAAACACGGAAGCTACGAGGGCGGGCATCCGGGAAGCCGACGGATGGATCGTTACTTCAACTGTTTCTCAATTGCCGCGATCACTTCCTTCGAATCCGGCGTGACCGCGGGTTCGAAGCGCTGCACTACGTTGCCATTGCGGTCGACCAGGAACTTGGTGAAGTTCCACTTGATTTCCCCGGCTACGCTGGGCCCGGCATCTTTGGTGAGGTAGGCGTAGAGCGGAGCCTGGTCTGCGCCTTTGACTGAAATCTTTGAATACATGGGGAAGGTTACGCTGTATTTGCGGGAGCAGAAGGTTTTGATTTCTTCGTTGGTGCCAGGTTCTTGGGCTCCGAAATTGTTGGCAGGGAAGCCGAGGATGACGAAGCCCTGGTCCTTGTACTTTTCGTACGTTGCCTCGAGAGCGCTGTATTGAGGGGTGTAGCCGCATTGGCTGGCCACGTTGACGACCAGAACCACTTTGCCTTTGTAGTTGGCGAGCGGCGCGGGAGTGCCGTCGATGGAGTTGAGGGTGAAGGTGTAGATTCCCGAAGCCGCAAGCAATGATCCAGCCATAATCAGCAATGCTCCAGATAGAAGATAGCCACGAAACCTGCAGAGGAACTGAAGGAAGCGAGATTTCACTGATCACTCCTGACTGGACTTAGGCTCAGAAGAGTGAGAATACCGGTCGCGACGGGACGCCGCAAGCCAGCAAATTGTAAAATCTTTGTCTCGTTCAAGCGGTGGTGCTGAGGGACGCCGGCTTCGCTGTCTGTTTCACGATTCTGTCCACCAGTTTGAGGGCCTTCGCTGAATCGACTGGAACAGGCTCATGGTGAGTCGCGTCGATCAAGCCTTCCTCGACCGCGTCGAGGGCCTGACCGGAGCGTTCCAATACGGCTAAGAGATATTTTTGGGCGATGGGACGGTCGGCGGGGTGAATGAGATCCCACCAGCGGCGAATGGACTCCTGGACTTCAACCTCTGTCTTTTCGCCGACGACCAAGGCGTCGATTAACCGATACACCTTGCTCTTGATGGCCTGATACGAGACAGAAACTTCCTGGGGCATGGGCTTTCGGAACTTTTGCTGTTGCCAAGTAAGCAATCGGCCAGCCAAACCGTAGATGATTGCACCGTAAGTCCTTTCGACTGGTAGGCCTCTGTGCAAATCCTACGAATGGAATAAATCTAAATCTTGGATATGAAATCTGGAAGGTGCGACAGCAATGTATTTCGTTCCCCGGATACGTATTTCGGAATCGATTTCCTGTAGGCCTGTGCCCTATGGCGATCCGAGCTGAATCGTTAGTACCGCCAGCAGGTTACAATGTTCCGCTCCCGTTCGTCCCTCACAGCTGACCCGAAAGGTCAGTGAGAATTTCGATGGGAGTTGCGACCACGTGGGCGGTGGCCATTAGGCTTTTCGTCAAAGGAAAACAAAATTCTGGAGGCTGGATGAAAACGTTGGTGTGGATACTTGCATTTCTTTTATCGATTTCGGCTTTGGGCAGAGCACAGAGTGCAGCGCCTGCGAGCAACACGCAGGATGCAGCGTCCCAGCCCAGAATGTTTTTTCCTAAAGACATGTTCTGGGGATGGGCACAATTTGATCTGGCGCCTCCACATAACGAAATCGACCCCAACCTCTGCGCCGGAAACGCGGGACAATATGGCGGGGCGAACGCGCCCTGCAGCATGTTTGCGCGCTATATGTTGTCAGGCATGCTCGAGGTTCGTCCCTTTGGGCGGGGGGAGTTGCGGCGGTTGATGGTGTTTGGGGCGCCTTCCTTCCTGTTTGGCAAAACTATTCCGCAGACGCTATACACCTGGTCGCCCGATGCGATTGGCATTGAGCACTCGTGGGGCGGGGGAGTCTACATCGGGAAGGGATTTGAGTTTCGCGTGACCCAACACTTTCTGTTTGATCGTCTGGGGGCGCGCGACACTAATCTGGGCGTGGCCGATCTCGGCAACAACGGGCCCTGGGGACGCTACATGACTGTGGGCGTGCGCAAGTCTTTTGGGACGCGACGGTGGTGATGGCGGTCACACAAATACGCTGTGACGCAGGAATTGGTTAGTGTGGGTCCAACGAGGTATTCTCTATAAATCGTATTTCTCTACAACCAAAGTTTTCGTGTGGCGGGCGGAAAATTCATGGGAGGCTCAGGAATGGCGAGTACTTTTAACGGTGCAGCGGTACCCTCCGACGGCAAGAAGATCGGCTATACGGCGGGGAAGTATGAAGTGCCGGATAATCCGATCGTTCCGTTTATCGAAGGTGATGGAACGGGACGCGACATCTGGAAGGCGTCGCGGCGCGTGTTCGACGCGGCGGTGGAGAAAGCCTACAAGGGCAAACGCCGCGTGGCCTGGTACGAGGTGTTTGCTGGAGAGAAGGCCAAAGCAAAGTTCGATACCTGGCTGCCCGATGACACGGTTGCCGCCATTCGCGAATTTCGCGTCGCGATCAAAGGTCCGCTGACCACGCCAGTCGGCGGCGGCATTCGATCGCTCAATGTCGCGCTGCGCCAGATTCTCGACCTCTACTGCTGTGTGCGTCCGGTGAAGTACTACAAGGGCGTGCCTTCGCCGGTAAAGAATCCCGAGCGCATGGATGTCGTCATTTACCGTGAGAATACTGAAGACGTATATGCGGGTATCGAGTGGGAAGAGGGAACTGCCGAGTGCGCGAAGCTAATCGAGTTTCTCAACAAAGATATGCTGAAGGGCGGCAAGAAGCAGGTGCGGCTGGATTCGGGCGTGGGCATCAAGCCAATCTCCGTGACTGGAACCAAGCGCCTGGTGCGGATGGCGATTCGCCATGCGCTCGAGACTGGCCGCAAGAGCGTGACCCTGGTGCACAAGGGCAACATTCAGAAGTTCACCGAGGGCGCGTTCCGCAAGTGGGGATATGAACTGGCTGCCGACGAATTTCGGGACCAGGTAATCACCGAGCGCGAGAGCTGGATTGTCGACAACAAGGACAAGAATCCGAACCTGACCGTGGCGCAGAATGCCGAGCTGGTTGAGCCGGGGATGGAATTTGCTCCGCCCGCGTTTCGCCAAGCGGTGGAGCAGGAAGTTAAAGACGTACTGGACCGCATCTATGCCACGCACGGCAAGGGCCAGTGGAAGAAGAAAATCATGATCAATGACCGCATTGCCGATTCGATCTTTCAGCAGGTGGTGACCCGGGCGGATGAATACTCGGTGCTCGCTTGCCCTAACCTGAACGGCGATTACATTTCTGACGCTTGCGCGGCGCAGGTGGGCGGGCTGGGGATTGCTCCTGGAGCGAATATTGGCGATGGCTACGCTATCTTCGAGGCGACGCACGGAACGGCTCCGAAGTACGCCGACAAGGATGTGATCAATCCTGGGTCGGTGATGCTGTCCGGCGTCATGATGTTCCGCTTTCTGGGATGGAACGAAGCTGCCGATCTGATCGAGGGCGGGATGGAGCGAACGATTCTCCAGAAGAAAGTTACGTACGATTTTGAGAGGCTGATGGAAGGCGCCACCAAGGTCAAGACCAGCCAGTTTGCCGACTCCATTATTGAGAATATGGGCGCGGCGGTGCTGGTGTAGACGAGATCAAAGTCTCAAACGCAGGGGACACAGAGGGGCACGAGGTAAATCGTTTTTCAGTAATTCGATCAGTGTTCACGGGAGATCTACCCTGTGTGACTCTGTGCCCTCTGTGTTAAAGGCTTGAGCGTCTCATAGAAAGGACTCATACATGCGCAAGAAAGTAACCATTGTAGGTTCCGGAAACGTTGGAGCAACCGCGGCTCACTGGATTGCCTCGAAGGAACTGGCTGATGTCGTCCTCATCGACATTATTGAAGGCGTGCCGCAGGGCAAGGCCCTGGATTTGCTCGAAGCAATGCCCATCGAGAAACGCGACTCTTACATTAGCGGCACGAACGACTATAAAGACACGGCGAACTCTGACATCGTGGTCATCACCGCGGGCATTCCGCGCAAGCCGGGGATGAGCCGCGACGATTTGCTGAACACCAATTACGGCATCATGAAGGCCGTAGTGGGCGAGGTCGCGAAGTATTCGCCGGATTGCATTCTGATTATTGTGTCGAATCCGCTGGATGCCATGGCGCAGGCGGCTTACAAGTTGAGCGGATTTCCGCGCGAGCGCGTGGTCGGCATGGCGGGCGTACTCGATTCGGCGCGGTTTCGAGCGTTCATCGCGGACGAATTGAAGGTCAGCGTGGAGAATGTGACCGCGTTTGTGCTAGGTGGACATGGCGACACGATGGTTCCCCTTCCGCGCTATTCCACGGTCGCGGGCATTCCGATCACTGAGTTGATCGAGAAGTCTCGGCTTGAGGCTTTAGTGCAGCGCACGCGGGACGGCGGAGCGGAGATTGTGAAGTATCTGAAGAGTGGCTCGGCTTATTACGCACCGTCCGCAGCAGCGACCGAGATGGTTGAGGCGATTCTTAAGGACAAGAAAAAGATCCTGCCATGCGCTGCGTACTTGCAGGGTGAGTACGGGATCAGCGGGCTCTACGTGGGCGTGCCGGTGAAGCTGGGCGCGAAGGGGATTGAACAGATTATCGAGATCAAGCTTACTGCTGAAGAGAAGGCCGGGCTTGATAAGAGTGCGGCGGCGGTGAAGGAGTTGTGCGGGGTGATCGGGGTCTGACCACGCCCTTCGGCGGCTGAAATCAGGGAGGGAAAAATGGATGGAAGGGCACGACCGAACGTCGTGCCTTCCCGATCCCATCCCATTTAGTGCGAAGGTCTGCCTACACTTTCTCGATCGTCACCTTCTTCACCACTACATCCTTGTTCGGCCGATCGTTGCGCGCGCGCGGGACTTCGGAAATCTTCTTGACGATATCCTGACCTTCGATGACCTCGCCGAAGATTGTGTGCTTGCCCGTCAGCCATGTTGTGGGCGCGACGGTGATAAAGAATTGCGAGCCGTTGGTGTTGGGGCCGGCGTTGGCCATTGCCAGCTTGCCCGCTTTGTCGAGCTTGTGCGGCGAGCCTTTGGTTTCGTCTTCGAACTGGTAGCCGGGGCCTCCCATGCCGGTACCTTGCGGATCGCCGCCCTGGATCATGAAGTCGGGGATCACGCGATGGAAAATCGTGCCGTCGTAAAGGCGGTCATTGGATTTCTTGCGAGTCGAGGGATGCGTCCACTCGCGCTTGCCTTCGGCGAGATCCACAAAGTTGGCTACGGTTTTGGGCGCATCTTTTTCGAAAAGGCGGCAAACGATGTTGCCTTCGCTGGTTTCAAACGTGGCGTAGAGTCCGGGTTGGCGAGTCATGGAGTCCTTTCAATCGTTGGTGGTTGCTGGCTACCGCGGACAGCCAAGGCGGCTGTCCTTACATGTGTCAATTCTGACTTGCTGCTGGTTTCGGCGCAGACGCTGCGGGTTTAGCCGCGGGCACTCTGTGAACAATCGTGATGTGAATAATCTTCACTGGGCGGAAGGGACGGTCATTCATCGGGTCAGTCGCCATGTGCGCGATCTGCTTCACCAGAGCTACGCTCGCTTCGTCGCACTGGCCGAAGATGGTGTAGTGTCCGTTCAGCATGGACGCGTGTTGACCTGTGAGTGCTTCCTCCATAATGAAGAACTGCGATCCGTTGGTATCAGGACCGGAGTTGGCGTAGGCGAGACGGCCCGGCTTATCGAACAGTAAGTCAGGGGAAACTTCGTTTTTGAAATCAATCCCTATCTCGCCCGTTCCGTCGCCCTTAGGATCGCCGCCCTGGATCATGAAGCCGGCGATCACGCGATGAAAAATTGTGCCATCGTAGAGTGGCACGCCGTGCTTGGTCGCTCCGCTGACGGGATTCTTCCAGTCCTTGGTTCCGGTGGCGAGGCCGATGAAATTCGCGACTCCGATCGGGGCTTTGTCCGGAAACAGAGTACACGTCAACTTGCCCACCGAGGTGTCGATGATCGCGGTGGGTGTGCCGGCTGCCGCATGGTGAACGGGCGGCTTGGCCGGAGCTGGTTTGGCTCCATCTGCGGCCTGTGGGCTTGATTGCGCCCAGACACCCAGCGTAGACATTGAAAGCAGCGCGCAAACTATAAAAGCATTACGCATGATTGCTCCTTGCACGTGCACGGACGTGTCCGCAGTGGTTTATCAGCAACGCTGGATTGTACTGTGGCGTTGCAACGTTGCATTGTACGACAGAGAAGCCCGCGAGCGCTGGTGTTAATGGGACTGCATGTCGCGGCTGACGGCCTCGACCTGGCGGAAGACTCGCAGAATATTTCCGCCGAGAATTTTCTTGATGTCGTCAGCGCTGTATCCGCGATCGAGCAGGGCTTGCGTAATCTTTGGCAGGTCGGCGGCAGAATCCATCCCCTTAGGCGTGGCTCCGCCTACGCCGTCGAAGTCAGAGCCCAGGCCAACGTGATCGACCCCGGCGACTTTCGCGATGTGATCAATGTGGTCAATCAAAACCTTGAAAGGCGGCCGCGGAAGTTTGGCCGTCCACTCACGTTCGATGCGGTCCGTATCCAGGTAGGTGACGGTCTGCCCGTCAGCTTTCTTTTTTGCGACGAAGGCTGCGACGGCCGCGTCACGATCCTTGGCTTGAGCTCTGGAGGCATCCCAATAGCTCTGATCGTCGAAGCCGGAGAAGAAGTTCACTTGCACGACGCCGCCATTCTTGGCGACCGCGCGAAGCATGTCGTCCGTCATGTTTCGCGGCGCGTCGACCAGGGCACGCGCCGAAGAATGCGAGGCGATCACGGGAGCTTTTGTGGTCGCGATCGCGTCCCAGAAAGTTTTGTCGGCGACGTGTGAAATATCTACCATCATTCCGAGGCGATTCATTTCGAGCACGACCTGCTTCCCAAAATCGGTGAGACCGTTGTGGTGCTCGACTTTTGGGTCATTGATGTCGCCGGAGGAATCAGCCCATTCGTTGGTGTTCGACCAGGAGAGAGTCATGTAGCGCACGCCGAGGCGATAGTAATCGCGCAGCAGGTGCATGTCGTTCTCGATCGAGTGGCCACCTTCGATGCCCATCAGTGCGGCGAGTTTGTGTTCTTTGTGCGCGCGCTCGATGTCGGCCACGGAAAAAGCCATCATCATGCGGTCGGGATGCCGCGCGGCCTGCTCGTAGACCGAGTCTATGAGGTCGAATGTGTGTTTAGCGAAGTGGCCCTCGTTAGTCCCGGGGTCAACCCAGATGGAGAAGAACTCCGCGCCCAGATTGCCGCGGTGGGCTTTATCGAGGCTGATGTGCCCGGTGTCGCCGGGATCGGTCGAGCCGATGTCGAAGCCTTCGTCGAGAAAACGCTGTGGCGTGTCGGCGTGGGTGTCAACGACGATGGCGGACTCCTGAATCGCGCGAGCTTTGTCGCTGACGGTTATGTCCGCCGGGTTTGCGGCTTGGGCAACCGCAGAGGAAGCGGTAAGAGCCAGGCACGAGAAGAAGAGCATTCTGAAATGAGTCATATATATGGCGCGCGGCGGATAAAACTGCGGGCAAGTCCACGATTGTATAGGCCCCGACGCGCGGAGCAAAGCACGATTCGCGAATAACGATTAGCGCAGAGCTGCCCGGCCTTGCTCGATGCAGACTGGCAGCGCTTGACCAGTGTCGATCACGGTTTTAGGTAAGGTGATGGCTTCGAAGCGTGATCTCACTTCAAGGTAGAGCTGGAAGTTGCGGTTGCCAGCAGGATGAGCCCCCGAGGAAGCCTGCTCCTCAATCCGTTGCCGCGCCAATTCCTCGGCGCATACGCACTCGAGGATGCGCCAGCTCTGGTGCAGCGCGGCGGCGGCGTTTACGACGTTGTCGACCTGGTATCGGCGAGAGAACGTCCGGCCATCCAGAAAGATGAAACGGTTGGGATCTCGCTGCAAGAGCTGGCCCGCGGTTTCAATCATGAGGTGCAGGCAGAAGTCATCCTGCCAGGAAGAGTATTCGATTTCATCGGCGGAGAAAAGCGCGTGCCGGACCTCGTCTTTATTCAGCACCCGGCTGCCCAGGCGACTAGCTAGTTCGCGGGCGAGCGTCGTCTTGCCGGTGCCAGGAAGGCCGGCCATCAGAACGATCATGATCCATTAAAGCACGCTCGATGTTCCGCCTATGAATCTCGGTGAGGAGCAGATTCATCCATTGTCTAGCGCTACTCACAACTCAAGGGAGGGATAGATGCCACTGGTTCGAATCTCGCTACGCGAAGGCAAAACGGAAGAATATAGAAAGGCTCTGGCGGATGGCGTGCACCGAGCGTTGGTGGAGGCCATGGATGCGCCTGCGCAGGATCGGTTCCAGGTGATCACTGAGCATCCCGCGGGCGGTCTCATCTATGATCCCGCATACCTTGGCGTGCAACGGACGGATAACTTCGTGATGGTCCAGATTACGCTCTCAACCGGACGCAAGCTGGCGCAGAAACGGAAGCTGTTCCAGCGCATGGCGGAAATTCTGGCCGAGAATCCCGGATTACGGAAGCAAGACCTGATGATCAGTCTGGTGGAAGTTGCGTGGGAGAACTGGTCGTTTGGCAACGGCGAAGCGCAATACGCGTTGTGAGAAAGGCTGTAAGGGACGTCGTGAGGAACTATGCGACTGACTATTCGGCGCGGCTGTCGGCGGTCATCGTGGCAGGTTCGGGGCGATCGACCGGGATGATGTCCTGAGTTTCGCGCCAATCCGCATAGCGGCCTGAGACCATGATGTGGAACACCCACTGATGCCGCTCCTCCTCGGGCTCAACCAGGCCGAGAGCCTTCATATAGAAGAGGTAGTGTTCCATCCAGTGAATCTGTTCTTGGGTCATACCGCGGCGTTGCAAGTCCACGGTAAGGCCTGCAAGGTGCGATGATGCAGTGTCGCCCTCGGACGGAGCCGCATTGCGATTGTGCCGGCGAAGTTTTTTCTGAACCTTCACGGTGCGAACCGCGGAATTTACCTGGATCTGTTCGTGAAAACGATTGTAATAAGCTTGGGCGATATCCTGCACGAAGTCGCGAGTCCAAGGACGGCAGTAGCGGCGCGAAGGGTCAAGGCGCGGATCAAACCGCAGCGTCTCACCAGCGATGATGGGCTGCAGCGCTCCGCTGGCCTTCAGCGCTTCGAGTTCGTCGTCGTCCTGAATGCGGGGCAGTTCCAGTCGATCAACTTCTGCGTTCTGCGCCAAGAGCGATTCGTGACTGGGGCGGAACATGGGATGCCACAACGTCCAATGCAGCCGCGGGAACCGGCGATGATGGACCTTGTGCACCGCCGTGGCAGTGACCGCAAACAGCGGGCTGCACAGGCAAGCCAACATGGCCAGAAGAATTATTTGACGTTGTGGTTTTGTTCTCAATGAGTTCCGTAGTCTTCCGAAACGGCCCAACCCGCAACCGCCCGGACATTGTAAGTCATCGTGTCAAGCGCCCCAATCGCTGATTGCTGGGCGCTGGTTACCAGAGTTTCCGGCAGGCATTGTCCGCGCCTGGTTACCGCTGGTTACCCGCAGCTTTCGCAAGCGTGCTTCCCTGTGGATAGGAGCACGCGAAACGCCACTCCGGCGCGGGATTGCGAGCAACGGATGTGCTCTCGCAACAAGCATTTAGCGCCAGCAGAGACGCGGCAGAGGTGTGTTAGGGGGGCGAAAGTGACAAAAATCAGCGCCGGAAAAGGTCACCGATGGCTTGCTTCATGACCGCTCCGCCTACCTCTGAAATGGCGCGGGTCAGCGGGATATCCTTGGGGCAAACCTCCACGCAGTTCTGGGCATAGCCGCATTCCTGAATACCGCCGTCGCCCATCAGCGCCGCCAGCCGCTCGTGCTGCAGCTCTTTGCCCGTGGGATGGGTGTTGAACAACCTCACCTGCGCGATGGTGGCCGCGCCTACGAAGCCCGTCTCTTCGTTGAACTGCGGGCAAGCCTCCATGCAGCAGCAGCAGGAGATACAGCGCGAAAGTGGATAGGCCGCTTCCTGCTCTTCCGGCGACAAGCGGGGGCCGGGACCGAGGTCGTAGGTGCCGTCGATCGGAACCCAGGCCTTGACGGCTTTGAGATTTTCGAAGATTACGCTGCGATCGACCGCGAGATCGCGAACCACGGGAAACTTGGAGAACGGTTCGAGCTTAACCGGTTGCTCAAGATTATCGATCAGGGCCGAGCAGGCCATGCGGGCGCGACCGTTGATGAGCATGGCGCAGGAGCCGCAGACTTCCTCCAGGCAATTCGAGTCGTAGGTGATGGGCGTGGTCGCCTTGCCTTCGCGGGTGACCGGGTTGGCAGCGATCTCCATGAGCGAGGAGATCACGTTCATCCCCGGATGATGGGCGAGTTCGAACTCTTCCCAGTACGGCTTCGACGTGGGAGTGTTCTGGCGCTTGATCTTGATGATGACGGATTTGTTAGACATTACAGATTCTCAGTTTGTGTCCTTTTGAGCCTCGTCTCGATACGAGGCGATGAGTCGCCAGATCCATATCAACAGGCCAAAGGTCCACGCCACAACGATCGGCCATCCGAGGTCCCGATGCCTCGCGATTTTAGTCACTCCGATCAACAGCCACAGGACAGATAGTCCCACCCAAAACCATGCCTGTTTACGTAACACGTGCTCCTTGCTCGGCCTTGGAATTTCGTCAAACATAGCAATCACTTGACCGCGTCATATTTCCTCGGCCGCGGCGGAATTAGCGACACATCCACCGGCTCGAACTCAAACTTCGGCTCGTCGGCATCCGGCGCGAAATATGCTTTCGTCGTCTTCAGCCAATTCTTGTCGTCGCGGTCGGGGAAGTCTGGCTTGTAGTGCGCGCCGCGCGATTCGTCGCGCAACCGCGCGCCTTGCGCAATCACCCGCGACAGCTGCAGCATGTTGTAAAGCTGGCGAGCGAAGACCACGGTAGTGTTCGCCCACTGTGTGCGGTCGCTCAGGTTCACCTTGCGGAAGCGTTCCAGCATCTCGACCAGTTTCGCATCTGTCTGCTGCAAGTTCTTGTTGTAACGAATAACCGTGCAATCTTTGGTCATCAACTCGCCCAGTTCGCGCCACAGCCGGAAGGGATTCTCCGTGCCCGAGTTATTCATGAGCAGGGCATTGCTCTCTTCCTGCTTCTTCTTCTCGGCCTCGAAAACTCCGTTGCCGTCCGGAAGCGCCTGCAGCCCGCGCGCATATTTCACCGCATTCGGTCCGGCGATACTTCCGCCATAAATGCACGACACCAGCGAGTTCGCACCCAGGCGATTCGCACCGTGATACTGATATTCACATTCGCCGGCGGCGTAAATCCCCGGAATATTTGTGGCCTGCTTGAAATCGATCCACAGGCCGCCCATGGTGTAGTGCATGCCGGGGAAAATCTTCATGGGCGTGTCGCGCGGATCGTCGCCCACAAACTTCTCGTAGATTTCGAGAATGCCTTCCAGCTTGCGGTCGAGAATCTTGCGATCGATGTGAGTCAGGTCGAGATAAACCATCGGCTTGCCGTCGATGCCGAGGTTGTATTCATAAACGACCTTGAAGATCGCGCGCGTAGCCACGTCGCGCGGAACCAGGTTGCCGTACTTGGGATACCACTCTTCGAGGAAGTACCAGCGGTCACCCGGTGGAATCGTTTTCGGATCGCGCTTGTCGCCTTGGGTTTTCGGAACCCACACGCGCCCGCCCTCGCCACGCGCCGATTCCGACATGAGGCGCAGCTTGTCTTCGCCGGGAATGCAGGTGGGATGCACCTGAATGAATTCGCCGTTTCCGTAGAAGCAGCCTTGTTGATAAAGCGCCGACTGCGCCGAACCTGTACATACAACAGAGTTAGTGGACTTGCCGAAGATCGCTCCGATCCCGCCAGTCGCGATAATAATGGCGTCGGCCGGGAAGGTACGCACTTCCATGCTGCGAAGATCCATGGCGCAAATGCCGCGACAGACGCGGTTTCCGTCGAGCACGGCGGAGAGAAATTCCCAGTGCTCGTACTTCTTCACCTTGCCTTCGGATTCGTAGCGGCGGACTTGTTCATCGAGTGCGTAGAGAAGTTGTTGGCCCGTAGTCGCGCCGGCGAAGGCCGTGCGGTTATACAAAGTCCCGCCGAAGCGGCGAAAGTCGAGTAGACCCTCCGGCGTGCGGTTGAAGGGAACACCCATGCGGTCGAGCAAGTCGATGATGCCGGGCGCAGCCTCGCACATATCCTTAACGGGAGGCTGGTTCGCAAGGAAGTCACCGCCGTAAACTGTGTCGTCAAAATGGATCCAGGTGGAATCGCCTTCGCCCTTCAGGTTTTTGGCAGCGTTGATGCCTCCCTGTGCGCACACGGAGTGCGAACGCTTCACCGGAACAATCGAGAAGAGATCGACGTTGGCGCCCATCTCTGCGATCTTGATGACGGCGGAGAGTCCTGCAAGGCCGCCGCCTATCACGATAATTTTCGGAACTGCCATCTGATGGTCTACCGGCCTTCCATATTCTTTGCAGGCTGATTCTTTGCAGCTTGATTCTTTGCAGCTTCATTGTTCATCGCGCGGGTTGATTGCCATGCCGCAGTTCCAGGCTCATAGGGCTGCTGCGGGCGTGAGCGGAACGAAACCAGGCTGACGAGTCCTGCGCCCGATAAGACAAAGAAAAACACCACACACACGGCCAGGAACCGCTTCTGCGCCTTGTCTCCGGAAACGATGCCCCACTTCGCCGAAAACAGCCAGATGCCATAGGCGAAGTGCCACGAGGCTGCGATCAAGCCCACGACATAAAACAGGAACAACGGAGTCTGAAGAACTTCTTCCTGTACCTTGCCGAACGAAGCGTTGGGGAAGGCGTGCAGATCGACTCCGGTAAAGCGCATCGTCCACGTATGCCATAGGATGTAGGCGAAGGCAATGCCGCCGGTCCAGCGCTGGGCCGTATACATCCAGTTGCCGGTCCAGGGATATTCCATCGTATTTCCGTCTCCGCGGTACCAGATGTAGAAACCGTAGAGTGCGTGGAACGCGATTGGCAGCCAGATGCCGAACAACTCAAGAAAGAAGACCAGCGGGAGATTTGCGAGAAAGCTCACCTGCCGGGCATATGCATCAGGCCCGCTGATTGCCGTGGAGTTAGAAACCAGAATGTGTTCGAACAGAAACGCGCCCACGGGAACGATTCCGGAAAGCGAATGCAGGCGGCGCAATAGAAATGAAATACCCTTGCCTGCGCGCAGGGGCGCCACTCCGTGGTCCACTTTTTTCGCTACAATGGGAGCAGTAGAACTGGCTGCTGACGCCACGAATCGCTCCTTATGAATGCCTAGTCGTCCAGTTATTAAGCTCTGCTTGTTCGTTCCACAATGACAAAAGAACTTTTTATTATCGGCGGCGAGAGAAGCGAAGTCAAGGTAACGGGGCGGGTGGGCTTGAGCCTTTGCGTCGAAATAGCAACCCCAATCCGAATGCGATTGGCCAATAGATCAGGGCGTTTGCCGCGGCAAAGACAATGTAGCCTGCGACATGATGCTCTGGACCAGAGTGAATGCCCCAAATATTTACGTAAGCAAAGAAGCCCGGCAACTGCAAGAGCATGAGCACTTTTGAATTGGTCGCTCGTTCTAAGACCAGCAATATGACCGCTGCCACGATACTTCCCAGAAGGGATATAAGAAGACGTCTTCGGAGTGCTAAGCTTCCATCCATGTAGCCCCGCTCTCGGGCGGCGTAAGTCGATTCTAACCATTCCCGCCGGCGTCACACCAACGTAAAAGCTCGCGGAACGCCGCGCCGCGATGGCTGTACTTGGACTTTTCCTCGGCCGTCAGCTCGGCGAATGTTTTCTTAATGTCCGGAAAGTAAAACAACGGATCGTAGCCGAAGCCATTCTCCCCACGCGGCGCGTCCAGAATGATTCCCTCGGCACTGCCGCGAAATGTAGCCAGCGTCTTGCCGTCTCGAGCCGCGGCTAGCACGCAAACGAACCGTCCAGCGCGCTGCGCCTGAGGAACGTCCTGAAGCTCGCGAAGAACCCGTGCGTTATTGGCCTCGTCATCCGTGTTCGCGTCGGCCTTGTCAGGCTGGTCGGCGGCGTAGCGCGCCGAGTGCACTCCGGGGGCTCCATGCAGAGCATCAATCTCCAATCCTGAGTCGTCGGCCACAACCATTTCTCCGGGGACATATCGGCTGTAGGCCTCGGCTTTTTTGCGCGCGTTAGCTTCGAACGTGAGTCCATCTTCAACCACCGCGGGCAGGGAAGAGAAGTCAGGAATGCCTGCAATCTCGACTCCGTGTCGCAGAGCAGCGCCGGCAAAGTCCCGAAGCTTACCGGGATTCGAAGTCGCGATGAGAATTCTTCGCATCACCATTTCATCGTAGCAACCAAAGCGAAAGCTGATCCGCTGGAAGATGGAAGCTTCCACAACACGAAAGCCAAAATCAAGGCGAGCAGTGAGATCCACCCACCTGCCGTGCGATCCCAGGTGCGAACGAAGTTGATCTGCACTTGATTTGCACCCGCCTCGACGGGAACCAGCATCTGCCCCGTGCCCTCGCGCGCGCCGGGCTGCACCTGGCGCCCATTCACGCTAACCCGCCATGCGGGATAGTTGAACAACCGCAACGCCAGATTGTCCGGGACTGACATTTCCGCCGTGAAGAGTTTGAATTCGGGAGTCCACTGAGAAACATGAATCGCGGCGTGGGCCGGTCCATCCACCACCACGCGGCGAGCGTCTTTTAAGACCGACGAAGGATCAGCGCCAACCGGAGTGTATTCGTCGACACCCTCGTAGCCCTCGCCGGTCGCCATGTTGTCCTGCATTTCGCGCAGGTCGCCGGCGTTATCCCACCACGGTGGCTGGAAGTGATGCCATCCGAAGGCGAGCACGCCCAGCAGGGCCAGGTAGAACGATACGCGAACGGTCCACCGCCGCAAACCCAGCACGCTCAGCAGAGCGAAGGGAATGCCCAGACACAGCATCCAGCGCCAGGGGAATTGCATGTACTGCAGTTTGGGGAGAATCCTCCACAGCGCATTCGTGATCGAGAGCATAAGCACCGAGCATGCCGCGGCCCACGCCACAAGCGAATACCAAAGCGTACGATTGCGGCGGCGCCAGCTGCGTGCGCCCCAGGCCGCAGCAACCGTCAGCAAGATTTCGCCCACCGCAATCCAGGAAATCAGGTGGTTAAAGGCGTCGTGATCCGCGTCGGTGGTGTGGATAAACAGAAAACTGTCTTGCGGCCGCGACCCGGCAGAGACCGCCTGCGCGATGGTGATCCACTTCTGTTCGTAAATCACAGGCAAGAGATAAACCGCAGCCAGCGCAGCTCCAAGAACTGCGGCGACCGTCCCCACCAGCAGAACACGCGCCGAGCGCCGCTGCCATGCAATCAGCAACATCAATAAGGCCAAAGAATAATGGATCATCACCGCCGCCGGTGCGTTAATCAGCCATGCAGAGGCAAGCAGCAGCGCGAGATAAACGATTATGCGGCGGCCTTTTTCGTCTGCCCGCAACATCAGCAAGAGCAGCAGCGGCAGCAAAGAACTCGCCAGAAGCTCGGCGAACGCACTCCGCCAATACACAATCACAAGGTGATATGGATTGACGGCGTACAGCACCGCTGCGAAGGCTGCGTCGCGCCGGTCAAGCCACTGCCGCGCCAGCAGAAACATGCACACGCCCGCAGCCGACAAGGCAAGCCAGATATAAATGCTCGCGGCCAGCGTCCAGGGGAAGATTGCGCTAAGCGCCGCGCCTAACGCCCACGAAGCCGGGGGATAGAAGATGAAACGCGGCTCACCGTAGGCGAAGTTCGCCAAGGCCGCCCAGCGCGGATAGACAATACCCAGCTTCCATTGCGAGAGAACTTCCAGCCAAGAGTACAAATGAAATTCCACATCGTGCCCGGAGGGTGTGCCGAGGAAGAAGAACGGAATTTCAACCGCGAAGGCCGCAACCGCGATCGACATAAGCGGCGCCCAGGCCAGGCCGCTGTGGCGTTCGTCGCGCGCGACGTTTCTTGGAACATTTCCAGAGTCGAGCTCGTTTCCGGATTTTATGTTTGCCGCCAGCTTCGCTCCCCACCCGCCTGCCCGCCCAGTCGCCGTCTCGTGTCGGGTACATGTTCGCACAAGGGCGAAAACAGTGCACGGAGGAGCTTATCCCCGGGTCTCGCATTTCAGGCAAAGCTGGACGGGCCAACTGGCCGCCGGATTTAACCTAGATTTAATATTTTTGAAACCATGACGCAACAGCGATCAGCTACCGTTCTCGCAATGGGGTGGAACAGACCGCGGAAGGTGGAGGGCCCGCGTCAGAGACGGGACGCGGGTTCTTCGCCCTCCGAAAACAGTTCGCCCGAGCCTCTCGCACGCTCCGCTGCCTTCGCTGCCCAGTACTCTTCCTGCCCTTGAGCTGCTCCGTGAAGTCCCCAAGCCACCTGCCGCGAGAGGTGTGATTTAAAGTAACGGTTTAATATTACAGAAGCATGACGGATCGCAGGGAAAACCGGAGTGGACAAGCGACAAGCTAGGTCGCGACACTCTCGCCGGAACGTTGTCGGCGAAGTTCGTCGAGGAAGTTGTCCTGTTGCAGAGAGGACCCTTGGCGCAGCAGTTCGAGCAACGGATCTTCGAGCGGCTCCGCGGCCGAGTCGTCAGCCCCTTGCGCGCTGTGCTCGAATTGGCTGAGGTCCGCGGTTAGAGCGCGCGGAGAAATAATCAGCTCCGGCATGGATTCCGGGCAGCTGCGAAGAAAGTTAATCAGATTTTCCACCTGGGCTCGTTGCTCCGGCGTACGGGAAGGGAATTCCAATCCCATGCCGTGTCCAGGATGCGTGACCAGCACCATGCCTTCGGTGTGGACCGCCACATCTCCGCTTTTGAGGCAGAGGTCGACCAGCGCCCGTTCCGGAAACGGCGATTCACTTTCCAGATAGCAACCGCCCAGGCTCAGATCGGTGAGCTTACAGTGGGGCACGGCCTCGTCGGGACTTGCGCCGTTCATCACGGCGGCGGCATGCAGCCAGACTTTTAGCTGAGCCTTCATCGACTCTTCCAAATCAAGAAAATGGACCCCCGTTTGTCCGTTCGGGTTCGCCCATGCCACCTGCCCATGAGCGTCAACTTCAAGGCTTCCATCTGGCAACTGAAAGCGGAAATTCAGCAGCGATCCCGGAGCCTGTGGTTCAGCCGTGAGAACGTCCATGCCGGTTTCGCTCAGATCAAGCAGAATGCCCTCGGCTTTGCGAGTGTCCGGCAGCGTGATTTCCACAGGAGCCTGCACCGGAACGCGGTAAGCGCGCCGGCGTTCACGATTTAACAGTGCGGCCACGGCGCGCAGGCCGGCTTTGGCCTTGTCATCGGAGAGTGGCTTGTACAGGACGAAGTGCGCCCCGTTGCTGAGAACCGCGCGTGCCTTTGCGGGCTCCGAAACCAGCGCCACGCTGACCGGCGCGTCGCCCGAATTCAGCCTGCGGGCCTCATCCAGCACTTGACCAGCAGCGTCGGGGTCGTCGAAGTCAACCACCAGAGCATCGAACCTCTGCTGCTGCAGACGGTCGATCGCGGTAGCGAGATCGCTGAAACGCTCCACCACGATCCCCATGGCCGGCAGAACCCGGCCCAGGATCTCGGAGGCAGAATCGTCAGTCGAAACCAGCAATGCCAGAAGGGTCATAACAAAATGCTCGCCCTACAGCGGCGAGATTATGGCCAGCGAGGTGCCGCAGGCCGGGCTGCCTTGGATGCCGCCGCGCCTGAACCAGACGCGCCCGCCTTGGCCGCCATGCTGTCGGAAGTCTCATCGACTTCCATCAATACTGCGTTATCCTCTTCGTCGTTTTCCGCGAGCAGGGGAGCCACTTCACGCAGCTTCTCCGCCGCCTGCTGGAGCATCTCAATCTGCTTCCCCAGTGCCGCGTACTTGGTCTGCTTCTGCCGCAATACCTCATGAATATCCTTCATACGACCCCCTGTGGAGAATGTAAGGAGGGGGACCAGTAGGGGTCAACGGTAATCCCAGCTTAAGGGTTACTGCGGTAATCGCAGGTGGGATCAGGAACAGGCGAAAGGGAATTGAAATGAAATGGAAAGACCGCCGGACTTCGAATCCGGCGGTCGATTGGTTGAAGCGGAGTGACTTCCCCCCTAATCGCCCGTCCCGGTCAAGCTTACCGTTGGGTTTTGTCCACCATTGGTGGTCACGGTAAGTGTTGCGGAGTAGGCGGCCGCCGCAGCTGGATCGAACTGGACCGGCAAAGTGCAGGTCTTACCCGGGGCGACCCCGGAACCGCAGGTGTTCCCAGTGGTCAACACCGTGAACTCCGCGGCTCCCGTTCCTGAAACCGCAGTTTTTACTGTCAAGGACGCGATCTTTCCGACATTCGAAACCGTGACGTTCAGCACTTTTGTGGTCGCATGCGTGATGGTTCCGAACGCCAGCGTGGTGGGGGTTACCGTGACATCGCTGGCGGCCGTGCCGGTAAGCGGAATCACCGGACTCGAACCGCCGTTAGTCGTCAGCGTCAGTGAGCCTGTGTTGCTGCCCACTGCCGAGGGATTGTACTCCACCGGCAGCACGCAGCTTGCTCCTGCAGCTACGCTGGCAGTGCACGTCTTGCCCGTCGTCGAGATCGAGAAGCCTGCGCCCGTAATCGCCTCGGCCAGAGTGAAGGCCGCCGTGCCGACATTGCTGATGGTCAAGTTGATGGTAGACGTGGTTCCGTACGAGATCGTCCCGAAGGGAATAGATGAAGCTGAAATCTTCACCTCGGTACCAGTGCCCGTAGCCTGCGCCAGCAGCGGGCTGGCCGGATCGTTGCTCGCGACCACCAAGGTGCTCTTGAAGCCGCCAGTCGCCTGCGGGTTAAAGGTCACAATGATGGTGCAAGTCGCCTTGCTGGCAAGCGGCCCTCCAGCCACCGGGCAAGTGCCGCCCGTGATCGTGAATGCCGTTACTGCGGTGAGGTAGATCTTCGATAGCGTGACCGCCGCGCCGCTGTTGGTCAGTGTCAGCGTTTGAGCCAACGGGGTCTTGAGCGGCACAGCACCAAAAGCGGTTGACCCGCTCAGCGCGAGGCCCGATCCCGTTCCGCTCAAACGGATTATGTTCGGATTCGCGGCGAAGAATGCATTGGAGGCAATCGTCAAAGAGCCATTCGTTTTACCGGCGGCTGTGGGTTGGAAATAGACGTCGATCTCGCATGTCTGCCCGGTAGTAAGGCTTTCACCCGCGCAATCATCGATTTCGCTGAAGCCTGCGGTGGTTGTGATCGAGGAAATCGTGATCGGCCCAATCGCGCTTACCGCGACGGGTTGAAAGTCGCTCACTGTACCCGCAGGTTGGGTTTCGAAAATCAGGTTCCCCGCTGAGAGGCCATAGCCAGCAAATGGGGTGACCTGACGTATGCGCAAGTTATACTCGTCCGCCACATAAGTATTGCCCGTGCTGTCGCGGGCTATCTGCGCAGGCAAGTAAAACTCTGCCTTCAGCGCAGGGCCGCCATCGCCGGCGAACCCGGCGGTATCCAACGTACCCGCGAAGGTAATCATCTGGCCGGTAGGGGTTATCCAGCGCAGGAGCTCATTGTCCGTGTCCGAAAGGAACAGGTTTCCATTCGGATCGGAAGTCACATAGCCGTTCGTGATCTCGTTGCCAGTGGATGGTCCGTCTCCGGTGTAGCCATATGCACCGTCTCCCGCGACCGTCTGGATGATTCCTGTCGCCGCGACGATCTCGCGCACGCGGTAGTTGTTCACATCCGAAAAGTAGATGTTTCCGGCCGCGTCTAAAGCGATCGAATTTGGGTTCCTGATCTGCGCCTTCACAGCCGGCCCGCCATCTCCCGAATAGCCGCAACCAAGCGTTGGGCCACCCGCAATGGTGCTGACCTCCTCGGTCGAAGCCGTGATCTTGCGGATCGCGCAGTTATCGTAGTCGGCAATATAGAGGTTGTTTGCCGCATCAGCCGCGACACCGTAGGGGATATAGAACTGCGAGTCCACTGCGCTTGAATTGGCATAGCCGCAGCCCTTGAGCGCGCCGGGCGATCCGCCGGCAACCGTGGTGATATCTCCCGAGGTATTTACTTCGCGGATCGCGCAGTTCTCGGAGTCGGCGATATATATATTTCCCTTGCTGTCTTTGCCAATCCCGATTGGGTAATACAAGTCCGTGTTGGTCGAACTCGCGGTTCCTCCGTCGCCGGCAAATCCACCGACGCCGCTGCCCGCGAAGCCACTGATTTCATTCGTTGCGCTATTCCATACATACACTGCATTTCCCTCATACCCGCCCAAGTATACTTTTGTGGAGGTGGGATCGGCATAGATACCCATCGGGTAATAGAGAGAGGGAGTTCCGCCGGACCCCGTCAGTCCAACTGGGTCCGAGAAGCTCACCTGGGTTCCACCGTTCGGCCCCCATCCGTCGATCGTGCTGATGAAGGTCGTACTCTTCGTCACTTCGCGGACGCGATTCGACCCGTAGTCGCCGATGTAGTAATTGCCAGTCGCCGAGTTGTACGCCAGGCCGACAGGATTCATGCAGGCGTTCAGCACCGGCCCTCCATCGTTGCAATAGCCGCCCTGTCCCTTCCCTGCGATCGTTGTGATCGTTCCCGGCTTGGGAACGGCTGATGTATAGGTCAGAGTAAATTGCCGTACTCGAGCATTTTCGTAGTCCGCAATCCCGACGGTCGTCGTAGTTCCGCTCACCGAGACGTGCAACTGGTAGGGTTGCCACAGTTGCGCGCTCAGCGCGTTGACGTTATCCGTGAAGCCGCAGCCCAAAGAATAACTGCCGGCGACCAGGTAGATATCCTTACTTGACCCAACCACCTCACGTACCACACACCGCGAATACTCACTGATGAAAATGTTCGCCGGCGTTACCGTGGTGTCAAGGGCGATTCCCGTCGGGGAGCAGAGCTCTGCGGATGTCGCGGCCGCCCCATTCCCGTAGGGTGCCACGCCCGTGCAGTTCGTCCCTGGTGTTCCCGCCACCGTACTGATGGTTCCAGTCGGTGCGCCGCCGGCGACTTTGCGGACAAGGCCGTTACTGTAGTCCGTAATGTATAGATCATTGGTGGTAGGGTTGATCGCTAATGCGCTCGGATAATACATCTCAGCCTTATTCGCCGCCCCACCATCGCCCGCATAGCCGCAAGTCGCATACGGATTTCCGGACGTCGGGACAGTTACCAGACCAGCTATCGTAGTGATCACGCCGGAGGTCTGATTAACCTTTCGCACCAGGCAGTTGTCGGTGTCCGCGATATACACATTCGCAGGACTAGCCGAATCCACCGCCACACCCCATGGAGTGGCGAGTTCTGCTTTGACCGCTTGTCCCCCGTCCCCGAAATAACCAGAGGTGCCAGTTCCGGCAACCACGGTTTCGGTTCCGGTGGTGCTGATCTTGAAAATCCGGTGCTGAGCGGACGCCGCGACGTACACATTTCCCGCTGCATCTACCGCGACTTGGTAGGGATTGTATAAGTTGGCGTTGACGCCGGGGATGTTGTTGGGACCCCCGCCGACGACCGTATTAACCACATCTTGGGCGGCTGCCGAATACATCATGGCGCAGGCCCCTAATAGACAGAATGCAAATTTCGTTAATGTCTTCACAATATCCCCCATTTCGTCGACTAAAACCTGTTTAAGCGCAAAACGTCTCCACTAACTGTGGCGCCCACGAGCAACTTCTGCTGGCCCTCTTTCCGGAAGAACGACTTGAAGGCCTCCGGCCACGCCGCACACCGGTGAAAACGGACTTAGTCGGTCTTCCCGCTAGGCGGTTCGACCTCGTAGGCCAGGATGCTCACTGCCACCGCGGACTGTCCACTGGGCACTAGGAACTGGAGCCTCGGCGCATGACCGCGTCGCCAGTTCGCGTATTCCGCGGCCGAAATCGTGAGTGTCTGGCTAACTGTAGCCTGGCCTATTTTGGGGAGCGTCTTGATCGCCGCGAATGATCCGATGAGAACCGGATTGGGTTCCGAACTCAGAACAGCGACAATGCCACCCTTGACATCGGTCTTGCCAGGGTTCAACAGCGTCAGCGTCATGGTCACACTCACCTCGCTGCCGTTTTCAACCACATTGCTGAGCTGGTAATGGCCCGCAAATGTGGTCGCGGCCGCTGCTGTGAAGTTAGCGCACACAACAAGAACCGCAAGACTCACAACGACACGCACAAAGCCACACCTCATACTTCCTCCTTGAAATCGTTTTCGTACCAGGCGTTTTACCCCCGTGATTAGCGCAGAGCGCTGGCCTTTACGAGGGACAGTTCTTTGATCTCGTTTGGCAAGCGAATGTTTTTGTTGAGCTGGAAACGATGACTTCAACTAACTGTTTTTTTACTGAACTTCTCTCCGAGCCTGCCGTCAGGGGGGACGGCGCCGGAGAAGACGACAAGACAACAGCTTCCTAAGGCGGCGCCAATTGTCTGCTGGCGGCCCAACCTTGTCAAGATGAACGTTTTTGCACAGTGGCCTCGGAACGCGACCCAATCACGTCCCGCAGACGCCGGGACAGGTTCGTGGCCAGAGACCGGTAGAAGCGCGACGCGAGGTGGGGAAACAGCTCAAACAGGCTTTGCAACGTGGGATGGTCGAGATGATAGGCTTCCACTTCACCGTCGGCGACTACGTTGGCGCTGGCCGCCGCATCTTCCAGAAATGACATCTCCCCGCAAATTTCACCCGGCCCAATCACCGGAGTCGGACTTTGCGGAGGAATTTGCACTCGCGCGGTTCCTTTAAGCAGAAGAAAGACTCCAAAGCCCTTCTTGCCCTTTTGAACCAGGACTTCGCCCTTCTTGAATTGGACTCGGCTCGCCTTGTCGGCGACCAAAGCCCAATCGTTTGCGGTGAGATAGATCAAACCTTGTTTCGACGACGACAGGATAGATACATCCTGTTCGATGGCTTTCGACATGGCGCGGGACCCGAGTTCCGGAGAACTTCTCCGGTCAATGACAGAAACATCATCCAAGGCAACAACAGGGCTGCCCAAGATTAACAGAAAATCCCAAGGGCGCAACCCAACTCGCCACGCGCTGTTGTCTACCAGGACACCCACCCCGATCCGCGCCACGGTTCGCGTTGCAAAGAAACCAGAAATCAAAATCAGATGAACGAAAAGAGGAAAGAGGAATGGTGCGCCCTGAGAGATTCGAACTCCCGACCTTCTGGTTCGTAGCCGCTTTTCCCCCTGTACGACGGGCAACGGCTAGCAACTAAGTGTAAGAAATCGCTAGAAATTCACTCTCGTGGTTAGCTTGGTTTTGCTCCCTTTTACACCGCGAATAAGCACACTTTGAGTACAATCCCCTCAGTCCAAAAAATTGGACAAACGAGAGCTATGGAAGAATTCTCTATCGAAGGTCATTTGTGGATGAAAGGGCGGGCTCCTCAGTCTCCCAAAGAGGGCGTCCGTTATCCTCACTCATTCGAATGCGTGCACTGCAAGAAGGCTTACTTCCTCGACTATGTTTCTTCGATGGATCCACGCGATTTGAGCATACTAACTGGTAACGCTCAGATGATCGCAGACAGAGAGCACTTCCGTGGGCACATCACCGAAACCCTTCCCATCTCCGTGCGGCTCGGAGGAAAATCTTTAGACTGACAATGGTGCTTGAAGCCCGTACCTCTTTTCCGCGATTGTTAGGAAGCAGAGAGAGATATCAGGGTGCCGCCTCTGGACGAAGACCTTCCAAGGATCCCGCCTTCTTTTCAGTTTCTCGTACTGGGCCACAGATTCCCTGGCGCGTCCTAACTTGTCAGCGCGGTCATCAGCGAGCCGGCTCATTATGTTGGCCTTGGCCGTGGCTTTGCTCGAATGAACGCGCGAGCAGTAGGACGTTTGGCGCCTTGTGTTCTTTCTGTAGTACCGCCCGCAGCGGTCGTACTTGCACGGGCCACCGAGCTTCACGCAGTCCGGATGCACGACGAGGGCTTGGAACAGATTGACCGCGACATCCTTGCGTGAAAAGCTGCTTGGAAGTTGGGGCGATACGGCGAGGCGAGCTTGCCCGTCATCCGTGACTTCTACGATGGCCTTCCACTGCCCTTGAAAGCGCATCGCCAGCGCCGCATTCTTGGCCAGCATCTTCCGAAGGTTCCTGCCGTAGTTATCCCACTCGCCGACAAGCCTTCGCAGTTCGTCCCGTGATTCCTGGAAGGAAGGCTCGGTCTCATTCAGCAGCAGCAGGGAATTTTCCAGCGCGTCCACCTCTTGGTTTCGGAACGGAAGATGTTTCATATGGTTAGTATAGTACAAACGAGATTAGTTTGTAAATACTGTACTCTATGGACAAGTGCGCGAATTGCGGGAAAAATGTAGCGGTAAGTAGCAAGGGAGCAAAAAGAGATGGCGCAATCAAAGCAAAAACTCCTATCACTGCCGGGATTGCGAAAGCGTTGGTCCGTGAGCCGATTCACTCTGAGCCGCATGATCGGCGCTGGCACGTTGCCCACCGTCACGATCGGCAAGCGCCGATACGTGCATATAGCGATGGTCGAGGAGATCGAAGCTGCCGGATTGTCGGGCCGCAGGGCGTCGGCTCCCCGGCATGATCACGCGTTCATTTTGGGCGGCTGGCACAAGGCCGCAGAAGGAGCAGCACAGCAATGAACAAGCCAGCAGGAAACACGAAAGACGAACTCGTTCGCAATTTCAGTCAAGGCAGCGCGCCACCGAACGATTTCGCAGGCGCCGCGGAGGGCGGAGCCGGAGCCTTCAGCACTTTTCCCGCACTGCGGGCGACGGGCGAGAGGACGGCGCCCTTTGGGAAGACGGTTTCGGAGTACGAGCAACCGAGCAGCAATCTTCCCATGGAGGTGACGGCGGCAGAGAGCAAGCGCCACAACTGCAATTGGCAGGCGCAAACTCCGTGGGACTCTGAGACCGAAAAGAACTCGCCCATTCTCGCAGGCACGCGCAGCGGCACGCCCAGCACCACGCCTGTGGCCGATTTCAGCGGTTCGAAAATCGGCGAATCTCTCGCGCAGGGAAGCGTTTCCGGAATCATCGAAGGATTATTGTCTGACTCATTCGACGCATTGCGAAAACGCGGAGGTGGGCGGTGATGAAACGCTGCACGACCACGAAAGACCGGATTACTCAGCACCGGCCTGGACGCGGCGAAACGTTGGATGTCTCGCCAACAGTAGCCAAAGCCTGCCGGAAAGGACTTCATCCTCCCGACCACACTGCCATGTGCAAATGTGGCGCCGGGGAGTGCGCGCCCGAGGATTGCGCCGAGCTTGGAATTTTCGACGCAGCCGGAAATCACATCGCCAGTTACTTTGGCCGGCAGTACCGAGCCACTTACGAGGAGCCGACACAGAACAGCCAGGGCGGGCTCACTGTGTACGCAATCCCGAACGCGGTAAAGAATACGCGAGACACGAACGTTCGCATGGTGGCGGAAATCAACCGCCGCAATACTGCGTTCTGGGCGGTGCCGGAGTGAGTTGCGCGAGAGGCTGGTGCGTTGCCTCGTTAGTACGGCTCGCGTTGTTGGCCGGTGCGATGTTGCTGTTAATGAGAAGGTTTCAATGAGAGACACGAGCCTCACGGTCTTCGATAACTCCACACACCTGACCGTGGCTGCGTGTTACGAGCACATGGAGCGGATCGACGACCTGATTCGCAGGAACGGCGAGAAGCAAAGGTACTTAGAAAGCCGGGAATTTTTCGAAAAGCAGTTACAGAGATGCATGAAGCGAAGGGAGCAAAGTCACCATGAACACTTTGAGCGAGACTCAAGAGCAGGAGCGAGCGGCCAACGTAGAGAAGCTGAAGGCCGCCATCAAGTTCGGAGCAGAGTTGCAGGATGAGTATGACCGCTCGGCGCCGGGAGTGAAGCAAGGCCAGCGGGACCGCATCGCGCTTCTGCTTCAGGTTCATTCCGTGAGGTTAGACCTGGAGGCGAGGGCGAAGCCGCTCGATGAACTTACATTTCCCAGTGCGTTCCAGATTAATAAGCAGCGCGACGAAGTGGCTATGCTGACTGCGAAGCTGACTGGATTGCTGGATCTGCTCGCTGATGCGGAGCGGCGCTGCGAACCTTTACTGGAATGTGTTCGCCTGCAGAATGCCATCGTGAATCAGCGCTTCGCGGTCCGCAATCTTCGCACGCTCGTTGCGGGAGGAAGGCCAGGTTTTCTGGAAGGCGGACTTAGCACTTCGGTCGACTTCATCGGCAACACGCAGATGCCACCGCGATGAAACACTTTTTCGTGGGTCGATCCACGGCGGTGCGTCCTCCTTCACCGCTGCCACGAAAGCCGGAGCCAGGCCATGTCACCTTGGCTCCGGTTAAACAAGTTCGCCACGCTGCCATCGCGTGTGCGTCGCTGCGCCGGGATACTCAGCAATCCTCCATCCCGGCGCAGCCAAAGTCCACGGTGAGCGAGGAGTCTTATTTTGGACAGCACTAAACAGCAATTTCCGCCCTGGGCCGAATGCTTGTTTCGGCCAAAGCGATACAAGGCGATTCGCGGCGGCCGAGGGTCCTCAAAATCGTGGTCGGTAGGGCGTGCGCTGGCATTGAAAGCCTCGCGGCGCCCGCTGCGAATCCTCTGCACGAGAGAATTTCAGAACAGCATCAGTGAGTCTTGTTTGGAGCTCCTCGGTTCTCAGATCAAAGCAATGGGGCTGGCTCACAAGTTTGAGGTGCTCACGCAGGGTATCCGGGGCGTGAACGGAAGCGAATTCATTTTCGTCGGTGTCGGCTCGAACCCGGAAAAGGTAATGAGCATGGAGGGTATCGACATCGCGTGGTGCGAGCAGGCCGAAAGGATGAGCGCTCGTTCATGGGAGATTCTGATTCCTACCGTGCGTCGTCCAGGCAGCGAAATCTGGGTCACATTCAATCCTGATGAAGAGAACGACCCGACTTACCAGCGCTTCGTCGTCGATCCTCCGCCTGATTGCATCTCGCTCGAAGTCAACTGGCAGGATAACCCATGGTTTCCCGAAGAACTACGCGCGGAGAAAGATTGGTTGTACCGCGTGGATCCCGAGGCTGCGGCGAACGTCTGGGGCGGAGAATGCCGGCGCAACGCCAGCGCCCAGATCCTCCGCGGGAAATATGTGGTCGAAAGTTTTGCGGTCCCCGAAGACGATTTCTTTCGGCGAGAGGCTGGCTGGGACGGGCCGTATTTCGGCGCGGACTGGGGCTTTTCCAGCGATCCCACTGTGCTGACCAAAAGCTGGATCAGGGGCGCGAAGCGCGGCTCCTCGCGTGGGACTTTGTGCGTCGAGCACGAAGCCTATGGCGTCGGTGTCGAGATCGTGCGCACCCCCGCGCTCTTCGACAAGATTCCCGGCGCGCGCCAGCACCTGATCCGCGCGGACAACGCCAGGCCGGAGACGATCAACCACGTCCGAAACGATGGGTTCCGAATCGAACCTTGCGAAAAGTGGAAAGGCTCGGTTGAAGATGGCATCGCCGTGCTCAAGAGCTTCGAGGGCATCATCATCCACCCTCGTTGCGTTCACACGGCTCAGGAAGCCAGGCTCTGGTCGTATCGCCGGGACCGCTTGTCGGGCGACGTGCTTCCGGATGTCGCACCCGGCAATGATCATTGCTTTGATTCGATCAGATACGGGCTAGGCCCGATGATCAAGACCACGAACACGCTCGAAGTCTGGAGGCGGCTCTGTGGGTGATCCTGCCAATCTAGAACGCGCGCTCCTCGGTGCCTTCATCACTGCGCCGAGCGCATGGAACAGAGTGAGAGCCATACACACCATATACGGGAGCGACTTCCTGCTGAGCTCGCACAAAACGATTTTCGCCCGCCTGGAGCAACTCGCGCAGCAGGGCGACGCGATGGATTTACCGACGCTGGCCACAGCGCTGGAAGCGCGTAACGAACTCGAAAGCATCGGCGGCGCTGCGTATCTAGCCGAATTGCCTGATGGCTGCGTTCCGGAGAATGTGCTGAGTTATGCGAGGGCGGTAAAGGCACAGCGGAAAGGCCGCGATTTCGATCATCTCCTGGAGAAACTTGAGAGGGCGAAGACGCCAGAACTGCGCCTCGAATTGCTGGACGCGATGCGTGAGGCGCTGAGGTGCGAAAGCACGGATCAGAATTGGCGGTCGATTTTTCATACCGTGGAAGAAATCGAAAACGCTCCGCCATTGACGTTCGCAATTCACGGTTTTTTGCAAGAGGCGGGCATAACCTTGCTCGGCGGCCTGGCTGGTCATGGAAAAACTCTCGCCATGTTGAGTATGGTCAAGGCGCTGCTCGAAGAATCTCATCTCTTCGGCGACGAGCGCTTTCCCGTCACTCGCAGGGCGCAGCGCGTGATCTATCTCATCCCCGAAAGTTCGATTGGCCCATTTTGGTCGCGGATCAAACTCTTCCGCCTTGAGAAGTTTGTTCGTGAAGACAGGTTCCTGATCCGCACGCTCTCCTCGCGGCAACAAGTCGAGCTGACGGACCCGCGTATGCTGGCGGCCGTCGAAGGCGCGGACGTGTTCCTCGACAGCGTGGTGCGCTTCACGACGGGCTCCGAGAACGACGCGGAGAATATACGCATATTCAGCGACGTGATGTTCCGTCTGCTGCACGCAGGCGCGAAGACGATCACGGGCTGCCACCACAGCCCAAAGTCTTTCGAGACGGCCCAAAGCATGACGCTGGAAAACATCCTCCGCGGCAGCGGCGACCTGGGAGCCATGATCTGCACTTGCTGGGGCGTTCGGCAGATCGACGGGACTCGAAACAGGATCTACATCGAGAACTGCAAACCCCGAGATTTTCAGCCATGCCCGCCCTTCATCATCGAAGGCCGGCCGCATCTTGACGAAGCCGGGGAATTTCGGATGCACACAAAACCGGGCGAGGCGCAGCCGCTTTCCGACTACCTACAGAACAAAGGCGGCCGTCCCGTTGCTCCTGACCGCGCCGAGCAGGGGGCGCTAGCGGCCTCTCTGCGCGCACAGGGGCTCTCCACGCGCGAGATCGCTAGCAGGATGAAGGTTAGCAAGGATACCGTTCGCCGCATGCTCGATGAATTCGACCTCAGCAACCACGGCCCAGAAGGCGGAGAACAACAATGAACTCCCGGCGCCACTTCAGTTTAGGAGTACTGGCGCATAACTGGCGCAGAGTGCGCCAACGCTTGCGCCAAGAAGGAAACCAGGACGGGAAAGCCCGAAGGGAAGACTTTCCCTGTCCTGGGGTTTTGAGACTGTCTCATAACTCTTTTAGTAGGGGTTTTGCGCCAGTGCGCCACTAGAGAAGGGAACTGAAAAATGCCTCGAAAATGCACGGTTTGCGCGCACGCTTCCAAGGCTGAGATCGATCGCCGGATCGTAGCGGGAGGAGAGTCGGCGCTCACGCTATCGCGGCTCTTCGATTTGTCGGATGACGCCATACTGCGGCACAAGAGCCATCTGACAGCCGCGATTCGTAACGCGCAAGTTATTAAGTCCACTGGGTTCCAGGAACTGACCAAGGGAATTGAGCGTTTGATCCTCAAAGTTGAAAAACACCTCAGTAATACCGCGAAAAGTGAGGTCTGGTTCAAGGAGTCAAGAGAGTTGCGGAACTGGGTGGCGCTGCGAGCGAAACTGGCCGGCAAGGTAGTGGTGGAGGGTGAAGGCGAGGGCCAGGGCCGGAAGCAGGGCGACAGCTACTGCATCGTGTTTCGCGGGCCTGACGGCGAGCCGCTGAAGATTCCGCTCGCGGTCTATGAAGCGCTGCCAGCAGCGGCTTTCGAGGAGAGTGGCGACGAAGGCGCATTAGGTAAGCAACCAAACGCTCCCGTCCCAAGCGCTGAAGGGCAAGCAGTTGCGGGGTAGTGTACTTATTTTGTGCTTACGAGGAAGGCGATGGACGCACCTGAACACGAGACGCGCCGGGAGAAAGCGAAGCTCTGGATCGCCGTCGCCCGCGGATTTCACGTCCCTGGTGAGCGCTGCTATACGCACGGTGAGAGCGCGACGTGGTGGAGACGCGGGCGTGATCTCGTCTGCCAGCAGTGCCATCCTGACCCGAACTCTCTAGAGGTGGGCGCATGAGAGCAGAACTCGAATCTATCCTCGAATCCGCCCGGCAACTCTCGCCTGCAGAGCTTCCACGGCTCCTGGGCGACCTGGAGGAGATCAAGGCTACGGCTCTCGCTCGTTTGGCCGCACCAGCGGCTCCGGTGCAGGCACCAGACGCCTTGCTGGACGTAGACGCAGCGGCTGACAGGCTCGGAATGAGCCGCTCGTACTTGTACCGCCATGCTTCGCGCTTTCCGTTCGTTCGGCGCGTGGGACGCTCACTGCGCTTCTCGGTGAACGGGATTGAGAACTACCTCCGGCAGCAGCAGCGGCGCCATCACTAATAGCCAACTATTCTGTGGACTCCACCTATGGGGGTAAGCTAATATGCCTATAGGAGGCTGGGCTGATGATAATTAAGCGCAGCGACTTTGTAGATGCGGGACGTGAGGGCGGGCGGATCGCCGCAAGCCGCATGACTCCCAAGCAGCGAAAAGAACGCGCGGAGAAAGCAGCGCGGGCCAGCGCGAAGGTGCGACAGGCGAAGGCTGGAAAGGGGAAGCGATGAGAGGCGACGGGAATCTGTACAAACGCGGCACGACTTGGTGGTGTGCGTTCTACGTGGACGGCAAACAGCAGCGCGAGTCGGCTAAGACTAGCGACGAAGAGACGGCTAAGAAGTATCTGCGCAGGCGGCTGAAGGAAGTTCACGCGCACGAGTGCAATCCGGCAGAGCGGTTCCTGACGCAGCGCGACAGGCGGAGAACCATCGCCGATCTGGTCGACGCTCTGAAGAGGGACCTGGAGCTTCGTGGCAAGAACACGTCGCAGGGCAAGAGCAACCTTGCTCGCGTGAGCGCTGACTTCGGAGCGTTCCGGGCGATGAATCTGACGGCTGAGGACGTGGACGAATACATCGAACGGCGATTGGCTGAGGGCTACGCAAAGGCCAGCATTAACCGCACGACGCAATTGCTGCATCAGGCGTACACGTTGGCCGAGTTGCCAGCGCCGCGGATTCGCAGGTTGTCGGAGAAGGGAAACGAGCGCCGAGGGTTCTTCTCAGAGTCGGAGATCCGACTGGTTATCGCCAACCTGCCAGAGTCGCTTCGAGACTTCGTGCTGTTCGGGTACTTGACGGGCATGAGGCGCGGGGAGATCGCATCGTTGGAATGGGCAGACGTGGACGGCGACACGATCCGCTTGCGCGCGGAGAACGCCAAGACAGGCGAGGGGCGCACGCTGCCAATCGTCGGAGAACTGGCGGAGTTGATCGCGCGGCGCCGCGAGGCGCGGCAGGTGAAGGTGAAGGGCACGGTCGTGCTGGCCAACCTGATCTTTCATCGCGGCTGTTTGCCGATCGCGGAGTTCCGCAAGTCCTGGGCGAGCGCTTGCTGTGCGGCCGGCGTCGGTAAACTGGTTTGCCCGAAGTGCTCCGGGAACGTGGACGAGAAGCGCTTCTGCGCTCAGTGCTCGCGCGAGTGGAAGCGGGAAGAGTTGAACTATGCCGGGAAGCTGTTCCACGACCTGAGGCGGTCGGCTGTGCGCGACCTGATCCGCGCGGGAGTCTCGGCGCACGTTGCGATGTCGATCTCAGGGCACAAGACGGACTCCATGCTGAGGCGTTACGACATTGTGGACACGCGCGACCAGAGGGCCGCGCTGGAGTTACGGGCGGAGTACCTCAAGACCAGGCGCGGGGAGGGTGTCGTGGCGATGGCTGCAACGCGCTGATTGAGCGAATCAGGCGATATAATGGGGGGGGCAGAATGGAGTAGCAGCCGTGGTCGTTTGGAACTGTCCCCCTCCGCCTCAGACCGAGCAGGTGGTGTGCGCGCCCGCCCGACATCAACCGACAATCAACTGGCCCGAAGATTTTGGAAAACCGCTCGAACAACCTGAGCAAGAACATCCATCCGACGAGGACCAGTCGCCTTTGTACTCTGGTCTCGCAGCTACCGCAAACACTAACGCGTCACCTCAACGCGTCGTCCACGACTCTGGCGCCACGGGCAGCCTGTACACGACCGTACCAACGGCGTGGTTGCAGGTCGGCCCTTATCTGGTCGAGAAGACTCGCGATCTCAACCAGGGCGAACGACTCCAGGCACCGTGGGCGTTAGCAACGGATATCGAGCCCGACACGAAGAAGCATCTCGCCAGCCCGTCTGCTCGCAAGATATTTCAGGCGCGCCCTGGAGGGCGCGGGTCCAGGTCGTAGACCAACCTTGTTTCCGTGCAGCCGCATTTTGGACAGGGAAGGCTGCTACTACCACCGTCGTACTCTGCTCGCGCGCCGCATTTTGAGCACTGCGAGTATCTGGGTGGCTTCTTCTTCGCCATCGTCATCCTTCGAGAACAAGTACAATTTAAGCACAAAACGAAGGGGCACCGTTTGAAGGTGCCCCTAAGTTATAGAAAAATGGTGCGCCCTGAGAGATTCGAACTCCCGACCTTCTGGTTCGTAGCCAGACGCTCTATCCAGCTGAGCTAAGGGCGCAGACTTGTTTGGGCAGGAAAAACTTTCTTAAAGAATTATAGCGGAAGACCGCGCCTGCTGCGAACGTCGCCGCAAACGGCCCTGTAAGGGTTTCCGCTTATGTGCATCGAACGCCTCGGCAAATTCGAGGCCTTCGATCTTTCCACAGGCAAACTTTTTCCCTGCAGCCAGAATAGCCAAGCCTCGTCCCAACGCCCGAAGTAAATCTTTCCCGGCCCAGAGCAATTCCTACAAAGCGGGGCAGGGAACCCGCCTGTATTTTGAGCGGCTTAGAGACGGCATGCTATGTGCTTATAAAAAGCCAGACGAAGTGGCGCGCAACGGGGCGTTCCAAGGACGACTTCGGCCAGAGGTTCTCTTGGGCGCCCCTTGCATTCACCAGATCGCGCCAGCGGAAGCCCTCCCCCACCCTCGCTTTCGCTGGCAGCTTCAGGCCAGCGTCAAAGGTTCTCGCACGTCCACTCCAGCCTGGCGCAACAGTCGCGCCACAGCGTCCGTCTTCAGGCGAGAGGCGTCAACCTCCACGCGTACGGTTCGCTCGGCTTCGTTGAAGTCCACTTTTCGTATTCCATACACCTCGCGCATGCCGTCGATTGCCCGCAATTCCTTCTCGCCGGGCGCTGCGCCATAGCGGAAAACCACGTCCAGATAAGTCATGGGATAATCCTTTGCTGCCAACGAATCATGAAAGGAGATGCCCGGCCAATCCGCCAGGCTGAATCCAATATAAAGCATTGTCCATCGAAGAAATAGCGTAGCGTGCACGTCAACGGCGCGCAGTGACGCGGAAGGAGCGGCGCCGAATGCGCCGCGTAAGCTGTACAAAACCGTGTGGGCTTTAGCCCCCTGGAGAACCAAACGCCTGAATGTCCACGAACCCATCAAACCAACCCGCGGCGCTCGAACGCGATCCAGTCTGCGGAATGAATGTAAATGCCGCAACCGCGAAACACGTCTTCCCTCACAACGGTACGAACTACTATTTCTGCTGCACCGGATGCGCGGACACATTTAAAGCAGCTCCCGCGAAATATTTGACCGTCCCACTTGGAGGCAGCTCGGGCTTAGTCACGCTCGGCGCCGCAAAACCAGCTCCGCCTGCGGACTATCGACCACACCCACTCGAACCTCCACCGTCACAGCAAACCCACCTCGCCGGTCAAGTCTATGTCTGCCCCATGTGCCCCGAGGTCCGCGAAAACAAATCCGGAGCTTGCCCTTCCTGTGGAATGGCGCTCGAACCGGACGTTCCGGTCGCCTCCTCGCGCACCGAGTACACCTGCCCCATGCATCCGGAAATCGTCCGGCCCGCGCCCGGCCCATGTCCGATCTGCGGCATGACCCTCGAGCCCCGCACGATCACTGCTTCCACTCAGGAAAATCCCGAACTCGCCGACATGACCGGCCGCTTCTGGGTCAGCCTCGCGCTGACCGCTCCGCTGATGGCGATCGCCATGATCCCCATGCTCGGTTACAAGTTGACCTTGGATCTCGACATCAACGGCGTTCTAATCAATTTGCCCCGGGTTGAGTTCGCCTTAGCCACGCCCGTTGTGGTCTGGGGCGGCTGGCCGTTCTTCCAGCGCTTCTGGCGCTCGCTCGTGAATCGCAGTCCCAACATGTTCACCCTGATCGGGATGGGCACCGGGGTAGCCTATGGATACAGCGTAGTCGCCACGCTGGCGCCGCAGATCTTCTCCGAATCTCTGCGGGGCATGACTGGCTATCCCGACGTTTATTTCGAAGCCGCCGCCGCGATCACAACTCTGGTCCTGCTCGGCCAGGTGGTGGAGTTGCGCGCCCGGGGTCGCACCAGCGCTGCCATTCGCGCGCTCCTCGATCTCACTCCCCAAACCGCGCGCCTGCTCGGCCCTGACGGCAGTGAGAAGGATGTCCCACTCGCGCAGGTCAAGCCCGGAGAACGTCTCCGCGTGCGCCCTGGAGAAAAAGTCCCTGTGGATGGCGTCCTGCTCGAAGGCCGCAGCGCCATAGATGAATCCATGATCACCGGTGAATCCATTCCCGTCGAGAAATCACCGGAGAGCAAAGTCATCGGCGCTACCATCAACGGCACCGGCTCATTCGTAATGCGCGCCGAGCGCGTTGGCAGTGACACGTTGCTGGCGCGCATCGTGCAACTCGTCGGCCAGGCGCAGCGCAGCCGTGCGCCTATCCAGCGACTCGCCGATCGCGTGGCGAAATGGTTCGTCCCCATCGTGGTCGCAGTCGCCGTAATCACTTTTGTTGCGTGGTGGCTGTTCGGTCCGCAACCGCGCCTCGGGCACGCACTCGTCAACGCAGTCGCCGTCCTCATCATCGCCTGCCCTTGTGCCCTGGGGCTCGCCACTCCCATGGCAATCATGGTCGGAGTAGGCCGAGGCGCCCGCGCCGGCGTCCTCATCAAGAATGCCGAAGCACTGGAGATTCTTGAAAAAGTCGACACGCTGGTCGTCGACAAGACCGGAACGCTCACTGAAGGCAAACCCCAGTTGGGAAGCTACTCGCAAGCGTTCGTCGACGATCCCGAATTGTTACGTCTCGCCGCCAGCCTCGAGCGAGCCAGCGAACATCCCCTGGCTCGCGTGATCGTCGATGCCGCCGCAAGTCAAGGCCTGCAGCTCTCCAATCCGGAGGAGTTCCACTCCGTCACTGGCAAGGGCATCAAGGGCGTCGTAGACGGCAAACGAGTGGCCGTCGGCAACATGGCCCTGATGGCTGAGGCCGGCGCGCTGAAACCTGGCATGGGCATAAGTTACGGAAGGGCGCCAGGCGGGACGCCCATTTTTGTGGCCATCAATGGCAACTACGTTGGCAACCTCGTCGTCGAAGACCGATTAAAGTATTCGACCCCCGATGCGCTCCGCGCTCTTAAAGCCCTCGGAATCCGCATCGTCATGCTGACCGGCGACAATCGTGCCGTAGCCGAGTCGATCGCGAAGGCCCTAGGCATCGACGAATTCGAAGCTGAAGTCTTACCCGAAGGAAAGCTGGAAATCATTCGCAAGCTGCAAGGGCAGGGAAGAGTAGTCGCCATGGCCGGCGACGGCATCAACGACGCCCCCGCGCTCGCGCAGGCCGATGTCGGAATCGCCATGGGCACCGGCACCGACGTCGCCATGGAAAGCGGCGGCATCACGCTGGTCAAAGGCGACCTCACCGGAATCCTGCGCGCCCGCAAGCTGAGCCAGGCCACCATGCGCAACATCCGCCAAAATCTGTTCTTCGCCTTCGTCTACAACGCGATCGGCGTGCCCATCGCCGCAGGAGTCCTCTATCCATTCTTCGGCCTGCTGCTCAGCCCCATCTTCGCCGCCGCGGCCATGAGCTTCAGTTCAGTCTCAGTAATCGCCAACGCTCTGCGGCTGCGCAACGTAAAGCTGTGATTGTATGGGTCGGACACTCTTGTCCGACGCCTTTGACGTTGATTTTTCCTGCAGCCGAAGCGAATCCGAAAAAGTTGTGACTGTCTGCAGTGCCGTGGAAGAGCGGCGCTTCAGCGCCACTTAGAGCGGATACTTCATAGCCGGACTTTAGCCCGCTCCAAACCTACAGCTTCCCCAGAAAATCCATAACCTCGGGATCCGTCCAATCCACCGCGCCAATAAACTTCCGCTGTACCACTCCATTGCGGTCGATGACATATGTTTCGGGGAACTTGAACGTTCCATACAGTTCATTGCTTTTCTGGTCAGGATCGCGCACCGCGAGCAGATTCACATTGTGGTCCCGCAGAAAACGTCGATAGCTATTCTCGTCGGCGTCGACGCTCACCGCCAGCACGGTCACGCCCCTCGGCTTCATCCGTTCCTGCATCTGCACCAGGGACGGCATTTCCTCGATGCATGGCGGACACCAGGTAGCCCAGAAATTCAATACCACCACCTGCCCTTTCAACTGACTGAGGGTTACCGTGCGCTGAGAGTCGCGCACTGTGAAATCGGGAGCATGCGAACCGATCCGCGACGGCCGCGATCCGCTCCAGCAGCCCGACAGTGCCACGCTTGCAACCATAATAATAATGAGGAGGGCCGGTGCGAAAGCGCCGGCAGGCCGCGTAAAGCAAAAGATGCGTCGCACCCAGCTATAATAAAGGATTCGGCGTATGCCTGCGACCCTTCCAGCCTCCACTCGGCCCGCAGTATCGGTGATCGTCCCGGCCCGCAACGAAGGAGTTTGCCTGGCGGCCTGTCTTCGGTCGCTGGTGAAGCAGAGCGGCGTGCCCCTTGAAATCATCGTAGTCGACGATCACTCCACCGACCATACCCGCGAGATCGCTCTCTCATTTTCAAGTCAGCAAGTGCGCCTCATCGAAGCCGGCCCGCTCCCTCCAGGCTGGACCGGCAAAAACAACGCAGTTAACGCCGGATCCAAGGCCGCCACCGCCGAGTGGCTGCTCTTCACCGATGCCGATACCATCCACCTGCCAGGCTCGCTCGCCCGCGGCCTCGAAGAAGCCAAGCGCCACGGTGCAGCGTTGCTCTCCTACTCGCCCGAACAAATCGTAAAAAGTTTCTGGGAAAAGGCCATCATGCCCGTCATCTTCGCCGAGCTAGCCGCCAGCTATCGCCCATCCCAAGTCAGCGATCCCAATTCTCCCGCGGCGGCGGCCAACGGCCAGTACATCCTCATCACGCGCGAAGCCTACGACGCCGTCGGCGGACACGCCGCCGTAGCCGGAAACCTGCTCGAAGACGTAGCTCTGGCCCGCGCCGTAAAACAATCCGGCAGAAAAATATTCTTCCGCTACGCCGCCGATGCCGTCCAAACCCGCATGTATCGCAACTTCGCCCAACTCCGCGAAGGCTGGACCAAGAACTTGGCGCTCTTATTCCCCGCACCGGCACGGCTATCCGCACTGCGCGCCATCGAGTTCGTCCTGATCGCAGCCAGCACAGCCGTCGCCATCTCCGCCGCTCTGCGCGGAAGTTGGCAACCCGCGGCCGCAGCGGGAATGCTGGCCGTAATCATGTACGGCTTGTTCCTCAAGCGAATCAGCCGCGCGCATTTCGCCTGGGACGCAAACCTCCTCGCCGTGTTCGGACTCCCTCTTTTCTCCTACTTCCTGCTGGGCTCGAAAAGCGCACACGCAACCGGCACCGTGGCCTGGAAAGGCCGCGAATATTCTGACGAAAGGCGTTCACTGGCAACTGGCCACTGACAACTGGCCACTGTTTTTATGGTCTATCTCACGCGTAAAGCCGAATTTTCCGCATCGCACTACTACCACAACCCGGATTTCTCTCCGGAAGAAAACCGTCGCATCTTCGGCAAATGCAATAACCCCAACGGCCACGGCCACAACTACACGCTGGAAGTTACCGTGAAAGGAGAAGTAGATCCGCGCTCCGGTTTCGTAGTCGACCTCAAACAGCTCAAAGAAGTGATGCACCGCGAAGTGCTCGACGCCATGGATCACCGTTTCCTGAACAAAGAAGTCCCAGAGTTCCTGCATCAAATCCCCACCACGGAAAATATCGCGATCGCTATCTGGCAGCGTCTCGCCACAAAACTGGAGCGCGCAAAACTGCACCGGGTGCGGGTTTACGAGACGCCAGACCTTTTCGTAGATTTCTACGGAGAAGCATGAAGAGACAAGAAAGTTCTACCCTGTGTACCCCGGTGCCCTGTGTGTTAAAGGTTTTTCTTTGGGCAGGCAGATGAAAGCCCATCTCTCACGCCGCTATCTCTTCTCTGCCTCGCATCGTCTGCACAGCGAAGCTTTGTCAGAAGAAGAGAACCAGTCGACCTACGGCAAGTGCAACAACCCCTACGGCCACGGCCACAACTACACCGTCGAAGTAACGGTCAGCGGCCCGGTCGACGATAAAACCGGCATGGTCTGCAATCTCACCGATCTCGATGGCTTCATCGAGAGGGAAGTGCTCGCCCGCTACGGCCACGAGAACCTGAACACGATAAAAGAATTCACCAAAGAAGTGCCCACCACTGAGAATCTCTGCATCCAGATCTATGAAATAGTGCAGCGTGGCTTCCATTACGCGCATCTGGAAAGAGTGAGGCTCGAAGAAACCATGATGAATTCCTTCGAGTACGCCGGAAAATCAGAACCTCTGAGATGATTGCGCGATTATAAAAAGACTGGAACAATGCCGATGAAAACCACCGAACAACCAACTTTAACCAGCGCCAGCTTCGAAGACCTGGTCCAGGAGATGCTAGTCCGCCTGGGCGAAGATCCCCAGCGCGAAGGCCTTCAGCAAACCCCGCAGCGCGTTCGCAAGTCGCTGCAGTTCCTCACCCGCGGCTACACTGAAGATCCCGAAGCCCTGCTCAAAGGCGCACTCTTCACCGTCAGCTACGACGAAATGGTCATCGTCAAAGACATAGAAATGTTCAGCCTTTGCGAACACCACCTGCTCCCATTCTTCGGCAAAGTGCACGTAGCCTACATTCCCAATGGCAAGGTGATCGGGTTAAGCAAGGTCCCGCGCCTGATTGAAGTATTCTCCCGCCGCCTGCAAATTCAGGAGCGCCTCACCACCCAGATCGCCGAAACTATTCAAAAAGTAATCGAACCGCAAGGCGTAGGCGTAGTCATCGAGGCCCGCCATCTCTGCATGATGATGCGCGGCGTGGAAAAGCAGCACTCCGCCGCCGTAACTTCTTCGATGCTAGGCTGCTTCCGCAACGAGGAAGAAACGCGCTCCGAATTCCTCTCGCTAATCCGCCAGCGCTCCAACGGCATGTAACGCCCGTGATAGGTTGTCCGGGTGCACAGACCGTGTGGGTCGGACACTCCTGTCCGACGCTTTTGACCTTGCCGTTGATGTTGTCCTTGACTTAGGGTTCGATCAAAAAACGGGTTCGATTCAAAACGGAGCACCATGAAACAACACGGCGTGCTCGTCGCCCTTGCAGGAACCATCGTTCTGGCTTCAACCGCACTGCTCTTCGGCGGAAAGACACCAACGCCGCCAGCGGATGAAACCCCCTGGCCAACCAAAGGCTGGGCAACTGCCAGCCCCACCAGCGTCGGACTGGATGAGCAAGTTCTCCTCAGCCTAGATAAAGACATGGCCTCGGGGAAATATTCCCAGATGATGGATAGCTTTGCGGTCTTCCGCTGCGGCAAGAAGGTTTTCGAACGCACCTACTCTCATGACTACGCAAAGATCTACGCCAAGCAAGCCGGGGAACGCGGCCCGTGGAACATGCGCCTCAACGGGCGCTATAACTATTTCGATCCGTACTGGCACCCTTATTATCACGGCACCGATCTGCATACGATGCAGTCGATCAGTAAGACGGTGACTTCCGTGATTATTGGCGTGGCCATGCAACGTGCTGACTTCAAAGCCGGTCTGGATACGCCAGTATTGAAATACTTCGACACATCCAAAGTGAAAAATGTGGACGACCGCAAGCGCCGGATAACCTTGCGCGATCTGCTGACCATGACGGCGGGCTTCGATTGGGACGATGATGGTTTCTTCGCCGGCGATCCACGAAACGATACGAGCATGATGGAAGTCAGTGATGACTGGGTGCAGTACGCGATCGACAAGCCCATGGCTGCCGAACCGGGCACGGTCTGGAACTACAATAGCGGCGCTACCATGCTGCTCGCCTATATCTTTCAGAAGGAAACCGGTGAGGACCTTGACGACTACGGCCAGAAATATCTGTTCGCACCGCTGGGGATAAGACACGAATGGAAGCGCACGTATCTCGGAGTCGTGGACGCCGAGGGCGGCCTGTACCTGAACGACAGCGACCTGGCGAAGATCGGTTACTTATATCTGCACGATGGTATGTGGGACGGCCAGCGGATCGTTTCCCGTGAATGGGTGAAAAAATCTCTGACGCCGTACTTCCAAACCAAACCCGAGCCGCAGTTCAAGGCCGGATTCAAGTACGGATTCAAGTGGTGGTTGTTCAAACTGCCGGATTCCACAGAGTACGTCTGGATGGCTCGCGGGGTCGGCGATGAGCACCTGATGGTGTTTCCAAACGAAGGTCTGATCGTGACCTTTACCATGTGGGACATTCTCCCCAGTTCGACCGGTACAGATCCGACCCCGTCCGACTTTCTACCTCTCGTGAAGACCAAAACTTGCACAAGCGGCGCCCAGTGATGCAGCCACCAAATAAAGATGCAATAACAAAACAGCTCTACCCTGTGAACCCTGTGCCCTCTGTGTTTAAGAATTTATTTCACTCTCCACTGCTCCGGCGTTTACACGAGTGAAAATTCGGACTAAGATTGCGCCCGCCGATCAGACGATACCGGAGGAACCATGCGAAATAATCTGCTGCTCGCGGCCGCTTTGTTGGCCACAACCATTCTCACCTTCCCGGCTCACGCGCAGGATGCCATGAAGGCGGCACCACAAGCCGTAAAGCCCGCCGACAGCCCGTCGCAAGCCGTTCTAGCGGCCTGGAACGACATTGGCCGCAAACTAATCGCAATGGCCGAAGATTTTCCCGAAGACAAATACGACTTCAAGCCGACGCCCGCCCAGCGCAGCTTCGCGGAGCAACTCCTCCACGCCGCCAACGCCAATTATTTTTTCACCAACGCCGCTCTAGGCCAGAAGCCGCCCGCTGAAGAAGACCCCAAGCGTGACCAGTACAAAACCAAGGCCGACGTGGCTGCCTTCGTGAAAAAAGCCTTCGCCGACGGCGCCGCCGCCATTAAAGCCAAAGGCGATAAAGGAATGTCCGACCTCATCGTCGACCCCTTCGCCAACCAGAAGGTCCGCATCTCCGATTTCGCCTACGGCTTCATCGAGCATTCCGGCGAACACTACGGCCAACTAGTCGGCTATTACCGGCTGTCAGGGCTAGTCCCCCCAGAGTCGCGGCCAAAGAAGTAACCAACGGCGGTCACGCCGTGAAGAAAAAAGTCTTGTCAATCCTTCGGCCCGCGTACTTTGCGGGCCGAAGGATCTATGCAATTGCCGGCGCCACCACTGCTGCGGTCCTGTGCAACGGACGTCTTTACCTCGGTCTTGCTCTGACGCCGATTGTTGACCAGCCCTACTGGTAGGCATACGGATACCTCCGCGACCGTTCCGGAAACAGCTTGATCATCAATGCCCCGGAGATAAATCCGCCGACATGCGCCCAGAACGCCACTCCGCCCATGTTCTGTCTGTGAATGGCCAGCATCGTCGCCGTCCCGCTTAGAAAATTTAAGAAAAACCAGTAGATCAGAATGATCCACGCAGGCACCCACACCACCAAAATCAGCAACTCAAAAAACCACGTCAACACACGCGCACGCGGATACAAAACGAAATAAGCTCCCAGCACTCCCGCGATCGCGCCGCTGGCTCCCACCGTCGGCGCTGTCGAATGCAGATTCACCGCGACCTGCGTGGCCATGGCAATCAATCCAGTGAGCAAGTAAAACACTAGATACTTGAAATGTCCCAGGTAGTCCTCAACGTTGTCCCCAAAAATATAGAGATACAACATGTTGCCGAGAACGTGCAGCCACGACCCGTGCAAAAACATCGACGTGAAGAAGGGAAGCACGACTACCGGAAGCGGGTACCTGGGCGAACCTGCAAGAAACGCCGCCAGATGCGCCGGCACCACGCCAAACTGCCGGATCAGAAACTCCAGGCTCCGCGGGTCGAGGGTGAACTCAAAGAAAAAAATCACCACATTCAACCCGATCAAAAAACTGTTCACCCAGGGAGTGCTGTACCGAGGCTGGTCGTCGCGAAGGGGAAGCATAAAGAATCTGGTAACGTTGTAATTGAGTAATTTGGTAAATGAAAATCGCCGCGAGCCAGCCTGCGCTTTTCAATTACTAGACTACCCGATTACCAAATTATCAAATCTCCCAATGAATGGCGTCATCATCATCGACAAGCCCGCCGGTTGGACCTCTCACGACGTGGTCAACCGCATACGCCGCATCCTGCAACAGCGCTCCGTCGGCCACCTCGGCACGCTCGACCCCTTAGCCACCGGCGTCCTGCCGCTCGTCGCCGGGAACCTCACCCGCCTGGCGCAGTTCTACACTACATCCGAGAAAACCTACGAAGGCGTAATCCGCTTCGGCTTTGCAACCAACACCTACGACGCCGATGGCGAGCCCGTGGGCGAAGGACATTCAGTCAGCCCGAGCCTGGAGCAGCTTCGGAAACTAGCCGCCGGGTTCCTGGGCATAATCGAGCAAGTCCCGCCACCATTCTCCGCCAAGAAAATCCACGGCGTCCCGGCCTACAAGCTGGCAAGAAAACAGAAAGAGGTAGTTCTCAAGCCGGTCCAGGTCGAAATTAAGGAATTCGTTATCCTCGCCGTCGAAGGCGACCGCGCCCGCTTCCGCGCCCGCGTAGCCTCGGGCACCTACATGCGTTCGGTGGCCCACGAAATGGGCCAACTCCTCGGTTCAGGTGCTCATCTCGAATCCCTCCGCCGCACCGCCGTAGCCGAATTTGAAATCACGCAGGCCCACACCCTCGAGGAAATTGAAACACGAATGAAGGGAAGACAAGAGCGGGAAGAAAAGAGGGAAGAAGTGAGCGAAACAAAAATTGAGCCCTGTCATTCCGAAGCGGCGCGAGCCGCTGAGGAACCTGCTGTTTCTCACCACGAAGGCATAGCCGCGCTCTTCATCCACTCACGCCAACTTCTGCCGCAGTTACCCTCGGTCACCGCCGACGAACCCACCGCCGCGCGCATCCGCAGCGGCCGCACCGTCAACCTTCCCGACGTCTCCCGCGCCCGTCAGGTAAAAGTGTTCCAAGGCCAAAGCGATCTGATCGCCATAGCCACCCGCATAGCCGGCACGCTCTTCCACCCAAAAATCGTATTTTCGGAGTAATAAAGGAGTTGTTATTCCGACCCAACGGACGCTCTGGAGCAGGCGGCTCGTAACCCAGGCGGATATCGCCGAGATTCAATGTCCGATAACAGGTATTATGTAAAGTGGCCGACACGGCTCGACGAGCGTAACTGCGGAGCGAGAGTTGCCTTTACTGGCAAACGGCGGCTGGCAACCGGCAACTGCTACATCTTGTACTTCCCCAAATCTTCGTCGTTCAACCCTTCCAGATACTTCCGCAGCTCTTCGGCAGTAACGCGATCTGACATATTCGCCGCCTGCTTCGAATTCTTCAGCACCACTTCATCCACAAATATCGGACAATCCACCCGCAGCGCCAGCGCCAGCGCATCCGACGGACGAGAGTCCACGCTGATCACCTCGCCCCCGCGCTCCAGCCAGATCACCGCATAAAACGTGTCTTCCTTCAGCTCGGTGACCACAACCTTATGCACCTGCGTCTCCAGCCCAGTCAGCACGTTCTTGATCAGATCATGCGTCATCGGACGCGGCGTGTTCACCTTCTCCATCTCCAAAGCAATCGCATTGGCCTCGTAAACCCCCACCCAGATGGGCAGCACACTCTCCCCAGCCACATCCTTAAGGATCACGATCGGCATATTGCTAACTGGATCCATCAAAAGTCCGCGGATCGTCATCTCTACTTCCATCGTGACCCTCCTCAACGGGTGTGCCGGGCGCCCGGCAGCCCATCCTCTCCGCTTTTTATACCACCATTTCGCCTACCAGGCTGTTGGGAAAGCTGGCTGTGGCTCTCACTGGGACGTAGCTTCCCACGTTGGGAGCAGACGTTTCCGGCGCCGTGAAGTTCAGCGTTTTGTTCTGCGAAGTGCGGCCGATCCACTGTCCGCGCGAGTCGTTTCTTCCCTCAACCATTACTTCTGAGATTGTTCCTATGTATTTCTTGTA
>Ga0206871_10011_pt1 | contig 49066 bp, 29 predicted proteins | sample Alteio_BWOrgCont_33_FD_152627 | JGI IMG/M metagenome (GOLD analysis project Ga0206871, IMG submission 152627) | Enriched cells from forest soil in Barre Woods Harvard Forest LTER site, Petersham, Massachusetts, United States -... | ecosystem: Environmental > Terrestrial > Soil > Temperate forest >...
TAGCGATTGTGCCGGCGCGCTCTGTTTGTTCGCGCGCTCGGGCAGATCGCGTTGCCGCATCGCGTTCTCGCGGACGCGATGTCGATTGCCGCGCTTGCGGCAGGAGGGTGCGCGAGTGCTCTTAGAAGACTTGGGTTGGGACGGGTATTTCGAGGCGTTCTGGAAGGAACGATTTTCAGGCGAAGAAGAGACCGCGAAGCCTGCGCGGGTTATTTCGCAGCAGCGTGGGCTGTGGAGGATTGCGAGCGAATTTGGCGAGTGTTGGGCGGAGCCTTCGGGCAAACTGCGCGGCATCGCCGACGTGGAAGGAGACGCGGCTTGGCCAGCGGTTGGGGACTGGGTGGTGGCGGAGATCGTTGGCGAAGAGCGAGCGATGCTTCACTGGGTTATGCCGCGGCGTGGCGTGTTCTCGCGGAAGGCGCCGGGCAAGCGCGTCGAGCAACAGGTGATTGCGGCGAATGTTGATGTGGCGTTTCTGGTGGCCGCGCTGGACATGGACTTCAGCCCGCGGCGGTTGGAGCGCTATCTCGCGCAATGCTGGGACTCGGGCGTGCGTCCGGTGATCGTGTTGAACAAGGCGGACGAATGCGATGACGTCGGTGCTCACATCGTGGCGACGGAACGGGTCGCGATCGGCGTGCCGGTGCTTGCGTTGAGTGCGCGGACGGGGTTGGGGACGGCGGCGTTGGAGAATCTCCTGTCACCCGGGAAGACCATCGTCCTGCTTGGATCATCGGGGGTTGGAAAGTCGACGCTTGTGAATCGATTGCTGCACGAAGAGAAGCAGGCGACGCGTCCGACGCGTGAAGGGGACAGCAAAGGGCGGCATACAACGACGGCGCGGGAGTTATTTCGGCTGCCGGGCGGAGCGCTGCTGATGGATACGCCGGGGCTTCGTGAGTTCGCGTTATGGAATGTCGATGCTGGGTTGGTCGAGACATTCGCGGACATCGAGGAACTGGCGCGTGAATGCAGGTTTGGGGATTGCCGGCATGACGGTGAGCCGGGATGTGCGGTGCGGGCTGCCGTCGAGAGCGGAACCATGGATGAAGCGCGTGTCGAGAATCGGAAGAAGATCGAGCGCGAGCAGGAGTTTCAGCGACGCAAAAGCGATCCGGAAGCGATGCAGGAGTACAAAACGAAAGTTTCGCGGATGATGCGCGGAGTGCGCGAAAAATACAAACAACGGGAAAAGGAGGGGAAGCAGTAGGGCCGTGCTGGGTTATTGATCGACGCGTTTGTGGATGAAGTCGACGATGTCCTGCGTTGAGGTGCCGGGAAGAAAAATTCCCGAGATGCCGATTTTCTTTAGTTCGGGGACGTCGGCCTCGGGAATGATGCCGCCGAGGAGAACGGTTACGTCAGTCATGCCTTTTTCGCGCAGCAGGTTCATGAGTTGCGGGCAGATCGTGTTGTGCGCGCCCGACAAAATCGAGAGGCCGATGACGTCGACGTCTTCCTGCACGGCGGCGGTGGCGATCATTTCGGGTGTCTGACGCAGGCCGGTGTAGATGACTTCCATGCCGGCGTCACGCAGCGCGCGAGCGATCACCTTCGCCCCGCGATCGTGGCCGTCCAAACCTGGTTTAGCGATTAAAACGCGGATTTTCTTTTCGGGCATGGGCTAGGTGATGGCGACTTCTTCGTAGGTGCCGAAGGTGTCGCGCATGGCGTCGCAGATTTCGCCGAGGGTGGCGTAGGATTTTACGGCGTCGAGGATGAAAGGCATCAAGTTGTCGTTGCCTTGGCTGGCTTTTCGCAGGGCGGCAAGTTGGCGCGCGACTGCGTCGCTGGAGCGTTCGGCGCGCAGTTTGCTGAGCCGTTCGGCTTGTCGGTGCCCGACGGTTTCGTCGATCTGCAGTATTTCCAGAGGCTTTTCCTGCGCGACGTAGTCGTTCACGCCGACCATGATTTTTTCTTTTTTATCGAGCGCGACTTGATAGCGATAGGAGGCTTCGGCGATCTCGCGCTGCGGATAGCCGCGTTCGATTGCAGCGACCATGCCGCCGAGCGCGTCGACCTTTTCGATGTAATCCCAGGCGCCGCGTTCGACTTCGTTGGTCAGCGTCTCTACGAAATAGGAGCCGCCGAGCGGATCGACGGTGTTTGTCACGCCGGTCTCATGAGCGATGATTTGCTGCGTGCGCAAAGCGATCGTCGCTGCAAATTCCGTTGGCAGCGCCCAGGCTTCATCAAGGGAATTCGTGTGCAAGGACTGGGTTCCGCCGAGCACTGCGGCCAAGGCTTGTAATGCCGTGCGCACAACGTTGTTGTACGGCTGCTGTGCTGTGAGCGAGCAACCTGCGGTCTGGGTGTGAAACCGCAGCGCCCACGATCGCGGATTTTTCGAGCCGTAGCGCTCGACCATCGCTTTATGCCAGATGCGGCGTGCCGCTCGGTATTTCGCGATTTCTTCGAAAAAGTCGCTGTGCGCGTTGAAGAAAAACGAAAGCTGCGGGACGAATTCGTCGACGTTGAGGCCGCGGCGCATGCCCCACTCGACGTATTCGAGTCCGTCGCGCAGCGTAAATGCCAATTCCTGAATCGCCGTCGAGCCGGCTTCCCGAATGTGATAGCCGCTGATCGAAATCGTGTTGAATTTCGGCGTGTTCTTCACGCCGAACTCAAACGTGTCGATGACGAGCCGCATCGACGGCTCGGGCGGGTAGATGTATTCCTTTTGCGCGATGTATTCCTTCAGGATGTCGTTTTGGAGCGTGCCCGAGATTTTCTTCAGGTCGGCGCCTTGCTTTTCGGCGACGGCGAGGTACATCGCCCAGATGACCGCGGCGGGCGAGTTGATCGTCATCGACGTGGTGACGTTGGCGAGCGGAATCTGATCGAACAAAACTTCCATGTCGGCGAGCGAACTGATCGCGACGCCGCACTTGCCGACTTCGCCTTCGGACAGCGGATGGTCGGAGTCGTAGCCCATCAGGGTAGGCAGGTCGAACGCAGTCGATAAGCCTGTTTGCCCTTGCGCTAGCAAGTAGCGGAAGCGTTGATTCGTGTCTTCGGCGGTGCCGAATCCGGCGAACTGGCGCATCGTCCAGAGGCGGCCGCGATGCATCGTCGAATGGATGCCGCGCGTGTAGGGCGGCTCACCCGGGAAACCTAGATCGCGCTCGGGAGCCCAGTCGGGGAGATCAGCGGGCGTGTAGAGTCGCCGGATCGGATAATTCGAGATCGTTGTGAATTCGGATTGGCGCTCGGGACTCTTGGCGAGAGTCGGGGCGAGCGTGTTCTTTTCCCAGGATTTTTCGTTGGGTGATGGATTTCGCTGGGGAGCCGGAGGTTCGGCGGGGACGACGGTCTGGCTGCCGACCTTGAGTACGTCGCTCATAGAGGTTGGTCGTCGCCAGGCGCTACCCGCGCGATGGAGAGGCCCAATAAGGAAATGCTATGCGAATCAGGGGCTTAGGGCAATACCGGGAAGGTTTGGCGGAGCCTACACGGCGCCAGAAGGTCAACGGCGCTGGGTATGGGCATCCACTTCGCTTCAATTTGAGCAAGAAAGCCGACGGCCCAATCGCCCGTCGGCTTTAAGTTCCGATCCTGAAGTTAGGTTGGGTGGGGCTAGCGCGATTAGCGCTGGCCCTCTTTCTTGGTGTCGAAGATTTTGTCGACGCCCACGACCTGACCATTCATGGTGCCCGGAATCAGGGTATCGCGTTCGACCTGGCCGTGCTTGGCGTCGGCAATCGTGACGCGATTGACGTCAAGTGTTCGGCCGACGGCGCGCTCGTAGTTGGCTTTTGCCTCGACGAGATTGGCGAGGGCACGCAACTCGTTGCCTTGTGCGGTGATCAAGTCGCGCTGCGTCAAGATGACGTTGTACACCGTCGATGCACCGAGCTGATATTTCTTTTGTTCGGCGTCGAAGGTCTGCTGTTGCAGTTCGCGCGCCTTGCTGGCGGCCTGCACCTGGGCGCGATCCTGCGTGAGTTGAATGAAGGCGTTGCGGACATCGAGGACCGCCGAGTTTTTCAACTGCTGCATTTGCGCTTCGATCTGGCGCTGATTCAGCGTGGATCGCTGATAGGCGGCCTGAGCCACGCGGTTGCGAATGGGCAGCGTCAGGTTGAGTCCAGCGATGTAGCTTGGGAAGTCGTTGTGGAAGATCTGGCTCTGAGTCGTGCCGAATCCCTGTTTGGTGACGCCGTTTGTCACTGCGGAAGTAGACGGCTCGAAGATTTGGACTGGCGTGCCGGTGAGGTCAAGCACGGTGACGGGCGTTCCATCGGCTCCGACGATGGGTGTGCCGGCGACAGTCGTCGCTCCCGTGGTGATGGGAGCATTACCGGCCAAGCCCGTGCTCGAATACTGCCCGAAAAGGGACAGCGTCGGGCGCAGTGCCTGTAGGTTGGCCTTTGCGTCGATGCCGGCGTTGGTGACGTTGATCGCCTGTACTTGCAAATCCGGGCGCTTCTCAAAAGCTTCCTTCACCGCTTCTTCAAACGTCGCCGCTTCCACGGCCTCCGGCGGATTCGGATGGTCCAGCGGGATGATCTCGATGTTGGCCACCGTTGGAGCGAGTGGATCGCGCACAATGGCGTTCTTGAGAGTCTGCTCGTCGGTCAATTGAATGGTTTGCGCCTGGATCAAGGCTTGGCGGTCTGCGGCCAATTCCGATTCGGCGCGGGTGACTTCGAGAGGCGCCATCGTTCCGATCTCGAGCTGCTTCTTGTTGTCTCCGTAGAGTTTGGTCGAAACCGTGACGGCTTGCTGTTGCACCTTCACGTTTTCGCGCGCGTAGACCAGTTCCCAATACGCGTTGATCGCATTGGTGACCGTCGTGATCGCCTGGAGCGAGAACTCGTAGTCGGCGAGCTTGCGGTTGTTCTTGGCGATGATGATATTGCGGCGGTTTTGCGCGAAGCCGAAACCATTCAACAACTGCTGCTGAAAAGTGATCGTCAGCGTGGATTGTACTGACGGGTTAAATAAGTTCGCTTCCGCGCTCGACGAAGAACGAGTGTTGTCCCACGTCGCGGTGAGCGATGTGCCCGACGTCCAGCCTTGGTTGTACGTCCAGTTGTATTGCGCGCTGTGCGAGATCAGCCCTGTGAGTTGATTTGAAGCTGTACCCGTGCCGGAAATGAAAGGGTTATTGATAGGGGTGGAGACGTTTGCTATTCCGACGCTCCCGACGAGTGACGGATCGAGCTGCAACTGTGGCACGTTCGCCGTCGAGAAAAGGATCTCTGCCCCGGTTGTGCCGGTCGGGAGTCCCCCACCTTTGGTGGCCATGATGTCGGTGTCGGCGAGCCACGGTTGGTAACGAGCGACCGCGATGTCCATGTTGTTCTCGAGAGCAAGCTCGACAGCATCCTGCAGCGTGATTTCGAGTTTGCCTTCGTGAATGAGCTGATCGACGCGCGGTTTATTATTCGTGTTGAATTCCGGGATTTCGATCCCGCGATAAGGCGCGAACAGATTCGGAAACGCCTTCGGCGGATGCTCGTAGTTGTATTTCGAGACACCCAGGGATACTGGAATCGGCGGATTGGCCGGGCCTGAGCCGTAAACGGGCTGCGGCGCCTGCGTAGGAGCGTTGGGATCTTGATTCGGCCGATTCTGCTCCGGCGACTGAGGGGTGGGCAGCTCGGGACGTTGCTGCTGGTCCGCGGGCGGCGGACTCTGGCCGGGATTCTGCGCGAACGCCGGCGCACCTGTGCCGCCTGCAAGCGCGGCGGCGAGCAGCGCTGCTGTCAAGGCGCGAGTCGCCTGGCGCGAATAGCCGAAAATCGACTTTGCCGCCGCGCGTTGGCGCGTAGCCGGCCGCTTTGCCGACACATCTGGGGATGACGGCTCTACGGTCAACCGTAACGGGCTCATATCTTGTGTCACTCCTAGAATTGATCTTCGACCAAGCGCAAAATGGTGTTCATCCTGTTACAACGTCAACAGGACGCAGTTTGTTTCATGCAAGATCACGAAAAAAGGGCACTAAGAGGCGTGCGACCGAGCTGAAACGCGAATACGGGAGTCTAGCAGGCAGGGGCTTCCTTGACAACGAAACACACGGCGGCTAGGCTGCTGACGATTCGACGTTTACAGGCGTTTCAGGTTAGCCCCGTCGCACCCGATCCGGTGATATTGGTCGAGTTCGATGCGAGGCTGCCGCGGCCCGTTATCCGGTGAGCGGAAATCCGGCGCGAGGTCTGGAGAGAGATGCTGAAGCGAGAAGAACTGCTAAGGATGTTTGAGAGCGCTGGGGCGGTGCGGCACGGGCATTTTGAGCTGTCCAGCGGGTTGCATAGCGGCAGTTATGTGCAGTGCGCGCAGGTGTTGCAGTATCCGCGCTTTGCCGAAAAATTGGGACAAGAATTAGCGGCGTTATTCTCGGATGCTACGATCGAGGTCGTTGTTTCGCCGGCGATGGGCGGCCTGATTATCGGGCAGGAAGTCGCTCGGGCACTGCCTCAGCCCAAGGGTGGGCTGGCTGGCGCAGGGGCGCCGGCGATGTTTGTGGAGCGCGACGCGAGCGGGACGATGTGCTTGCGGCGCGGGTTTTCGTTGAAGCCCGATCAGCATGTCCTCGTGATCGAAGACGTTTGGACGACGGGCGGTTCGACGCAGGAAGCGATTCGTGTGGTGGAAGAAGCCGGTGGACGGGTTGTTGCGGCGGGTGCACTGATCGACCGCAGCGGTGGCAAGATTGAGTTTCCGGTCGAGTCGCAAGCGTTGCTCGACTTGCCCATTGCCAGCTACGAGCCCGACGAGTGTCCTCTGTGCCGCGACGGAAGCGCGGCGGTGAAACCCGGGAGCCGCTTCGTTCGCTCCGCGTGATGCGAGTCACCGAGAACTGAGTCTCAACCTCCCCAGGCATGCGCTATTTCAAGCTCACAATTGCGTACGACGGGACCGATTTTCACGGCTGGCAATTTCAACCGCGCAAGCCGACCATTCAGGGCGAAGTCGTCGGCATCCTTCGTAAATTGACGCAGGAGAATGTGCAACTCGCGGGCACTGGCCGCACCGACGCCGGCGTCCATGCGCTGGGACAAGTCGCCAGCTTCAAAACACAATCGAGATTGACGGCCGGAGAATTTCAGCACGCGTTGAATTGCATGTTGCCGCCTTCGATTCGCATCGTCGGAGCGGAAGAGGTCGGTCCGGATTTCAGCGCGCGCTTTTCGGCTCGAGGGAAAGTCTATCGTTACCGGATTTATCGCGGGCGGGTCGTTCCGCCGATGCTTTGGCGCTATGTGTTGCACTATCCGTGGCCGCTCGATGAAGACGCGATGCGTGCGGCGGCGGCGAAATTTGTTGGCGTGCACGACTTCACTTCGTTTGCTGCCTCGACGGGATCGGAAGAAGACGACAAAGAGCGCGAGATGAACCGCGAGATCTTTTCGACGGAATTGGTGCGTTCGCCTGCTGACGATCAGGAACTCATCTTCACAGTGCATGGCCGATCGTTTCTGCGTTATATGGTGAGAAAGATGGTCGGCACGTTGCTGCACGTCGGGCAAGGGAAGCTCACGCCCGACGACATCGATCGCCTTTTCGAACTGCGTGACCGTTCCAAATCTGGCCCCACCGTTCCACCGCAGGGGCTGGTGATGGTCCGCTCGGAACATAACGAGTCATATCGAATCACTTAGGCACGACTGATTGCACAAAAGCAGGTTAGCTACTATACTTAGCTAACCATGTACACCGTTCATCAAGCCAAAACCAATCTCTCGAAACTGATTCGAGAGGCGTGCCGCGGGAAAGAAGTCATCATTGCGCGCGGCAAGACCGCAGTCGTCAAAATCGTCCCCTTGACGACCGAGCGGAAGAAACGTGTTCCGGGCCAACTAAAAGGGAAGATTTCGTACGCCCCAGACGCCTTTAAGCCTTTGACGCGGAAAGAGCTTAAGGAGCTTGGTTTCGAGTGAAAGCGATTCTCCTCGATACACACAGCCTGCTCTGGTGGCTGGACAACGACGACCGCCTATCGAGGAGGGCTCGCGAAGCCATTCAGAACCCAATCACACAGGTGTTAGTTTCCGTCGGGTCCCTGTGGGAAATTGGAATCAAACAACAGCTTGGAAAGCTGAAGGCGTCGAACTTAGTAAACAACTTCCAGAAAGAACTGGACGACGCGGGGTTTGTTGAACTTCCAATTTCTGGTGTGCACGCAATTCGTGCCGCTGTTCTGCCAATCAATCACAGAGACCCCTTCGATCGGCTCTTGATTGCTCAAGCCGAGATAGAAAACGTTCCCATCGTCTCTCGCGACTCACAATTTGACTCCTACGGCGTTCACCGAGTTTGGTGAGTTCCAATCTCGCGCTGGTTCAGGCAAAATACCGACGCAAAATTCTGGAGCCTACATGATTCGTCGAGTCGCGCTGGCGTCCGTGGTTCTCTGTGCCGCCAGCTTGTCACCGTTTGGTCGTCATATCGCTGCTGACGAGCCCGTGATCGCTGGATTTTCGGCGCAGTCATCTCGCGTCGAACGCGGTTGGGAAGAAAAATTCCGCGCGACTCCCGATCAGGCCAAGCTGCGCGAATACATGCAGCGGCTCTCGGCGCGGCCACACAATGTCGGCTCGCCGTACGACAAGGACAACGCCGAGTGGCTCCTTGCTAAATTCAAGGAGTTCGGCTTCGATGCGCACATCGAATCCTTCAGCGTGCTGTTCCCGACGCCGAAGGAGCGGTTAGTAGAACTCGTCGAAGGTGGTCCAAAATTCACCGCAAAGCTCCAGGAACCTCCGGTTCCGGGAGATCCCACTTCCGATCAGCAATCCGAACAGCTTCCGACCTACAACGCCTACTCCGCTGACGGCGACGTGACCGGTCCGCTCGTTTACGTGAACTACGGCATCCCCGAAGACTACGAAACGCTTGATCGTCACGGTATTTCTGTGAAGGGCGCGATCGTCATCGCTCGCTATGGTCACGCGTGGCGCGGAATCAAGCCAAAAGTCGCTGCGGAGCACGGTGCTATCGGCTGCATCATTTATTCCGACCCGCGCGACGATGGCTACTCCGCCGGCGAAACATATCCGCAAGGCGGCCTCCGTCCGCGTGAGGGCGTGCAGCGTGGCAGCGTGCAGGATTCAACTGAATTCATGGGCGATCCGCTGACGCCCAGCGTCGGAGCGACTGCGGACGCGAAGCGGCTCCCGATCAAAAATGCTCCGACGACCACGACGATTCCCGTGATTCCGATTTCTTATGGCGACGCGGCACCGCTTCTTTCCGCAATCACCGGGCCGGTGGTTCCGGAGGCGTGGCGCGGCGGACTGCCGATTACCTATCGCATTGGTCCGGGCCCGGCGAAGGTTCATCTGAAGATGTTCTCGAACTGGGAAATGAAACCGCTGTACGACGTCATCGCAAAAATTCCCGGCTCCGAATTTCCCGACGAATGGGTTCTGCGCGGCAATCATCACGACGCGTGGGTGAACGGCGCGGAAGATCCGATCTCGGGACTGAACGCGGTGCTGGAAGAAGCGCGTTCGCTCGGCGAACTCGCGAAAGCCGGTTGGAAGCCGAAGCGCACGATCGTCTATTGCGCATGGGATGGCGAAGAGCCCGGACTGCTCGGCTCTGTCGAATGGCTTGAGACGCACGCTGACGAACTTCGTCAGAAAGCCGTCGCATATGTGAATTCCGACACGAATGGCCGAGGTTTTCTCGGCGTCGATGGAGCGCACTCGCTCGAAAAGCTGGCGAATGATGTCGCTCGCGATGTTGCCGACCCCGAGACCAAACTTTCCGTCTGGGAACGCTGGCAGCTCAAGAACCTGGTCGACGCAAACTCTGACGAAGCCCGGTCTGAACTGCGCTCACGCTCCGATCTGCGCATCGACATTTCTGGTGGCGGCTCCGACCACGCCGGATTCCAGAATTTCCTCGGTGTCGCGGTGCTGAACTATGGGTTTGGCGGAGAAGACCAAGGCGGCATCTACCACTCGATCTACGACGATTTCTATTGGTACACGCATTTCAGCGATACAGATTTCGCTTACGGCAAAGCGCTGGCCCAGGTTGCCGGGACAACTGTGATGCGGCTCGCCGATGCGGATCTTTTACCATTCGATTTTTCAGATCAATCGGAGACGATTCAAACCTACGTTCGCGGATTGCAGAGCTACGGAGTCCAGCAACAGAACGAAATTCGTGAGCGCAATCTCGAAATCGACGAAGGCGCTTTTAGCGCCAGCGCCGATCCAAAGCAGAAATACGTCTCTCCCGCCAGGCAAGACATGCCGCCACATTTGAACTTCGCTCCACTGCAAAACAGCGCGGATGCGCTGACTCGTGCCGCGGCCGAGTACGGAAAGGCACTGGCGCAAGCGAATGCTAAAGGCGGAGCCGCGCTATCGTCAGCGTCGATGAGCCAAGTCAATCGGATGTTGATCGACACCGAACGAAAGCTCACAAACTCGGAGGGCTTGCCGGGGCGAGCCTGGTACAAACACCAGATTTATGCGCCGGGCGTTTACACCGGTTACGAAGCGAAAGCCATTCCGGCCGTTCGCGAGGCGATGGAACAGAAGCAATGGCGCGTGGCGGAGCAAGCAATCGCCAGCGCCGCAAAGGCGATACTGGATGAGGCCGCCCAGGTGAGCGCTGCCGCGACAAAACTCGAGAAAACCACGGCGGGGAAGTAGGTTTCACCGCAAGTGGTAGCTTGCGTAAGCTCGGAAAGTACTATTCGCTGTTAATTCGCGACGAAAGAATTGTGAAACTGGCGATGCACGCATTGTTGCTGCATAAGAAAAACTTCACTCATTGCTTGCTCATCACAGAAACCGCGCACTATCATTAGGATTCCGGAATCTGGCTGAACTTTCGTACCCACTCACGAAACAGCCCTGAATAAAACACGCACCTGCTGGCGGCAAGCCGAGTGCGCAACGCATCAAATGTTCAAGTAACTGACGCAACTTACCCTGCGTCTCAAATTTAGAAATTGTTCGAGGTCGCCGTTCAATTTTCACTTGCGTGAGCACTCCTTCTTCACGCACCTAAGGAGCAGTTGCAACATGGTTGTCGGCACTACTCGCGTCCTCAAAAAGCGGAGCTTGCGCCTCAAATGGGAGGCTCGCAGTTCCAAGAGATGGTCCGCACGCCTGATACGCTTGGCCATTGCTGCCGTTGTGATTCTCTCGACCGGTGTCTGCTCTCGCGCCGACAACAACAGCTTCGACCTTTTGGGACCGCGGATCGAGATGAAGGTTACGCGGAACGGCAAACCATTGCCGATTTCACAGGTCGCGAACCTGCAACCCGGCGATCGATTGTGGCTGCATCCTGATTTTCCTGATGATCAAGCCGCCCGTTATCTCTTGATCGTTGCGTTTTTGCGTGGCGCGACAAATCCTCCGCCTGAAAATTGGTTCACGAAGGCCGAAACGTGGACCAAGGCCGTGAAAGAAGAGGGAATCGTCGTCACCGTTCCGCAAGACGCTCAGCAAGCGCTGATTTTCCTCGCACCCGAGACTGGCGGTGACTTTGGCACTCTGCGAAATGCTGTTCGTGGACGCCCCGGCGTATTCGTTCGTGCATCTCAGGATTTGAATCAGGCGAGTCTCGATCGAACTCGTCTCGAAAAATATCTCGCCGATGTGAAAGCGATCAACGACGCCGACCCCAAAGCGCTGAAAGAACATTCGATGCTGCTTGCGCGCACGCTGGGCATTCGCGTCGATGAAGCGTGTTTCGCGAAGCCGCTCGAGGAACAAAGCGCCTGCTTGACGAAAAACACGGAGAACCTCGTCCTCGACGACGGGCACAGCCAGTCGATGGTCACCGCGCTCGCGTCAGGACCGAGTTCCGATCTCGCCGGCGCCGTCAGCGCCACATCGTTGGCCGGTGGCGGATTTTATAGCGCTTACGTCGGCGCAGTCGTCGACCTCGCCCGCGTGCTCGGCAGCCTCCACACCGCGTCTTACGTATACATTCCCGCGCTGGCTCTGCCGAAAAAAGAGCAGATGAATCTCAAGTTGAATAATCCGCCGTCGTTTCGCAAGCCGATGTCGGTGATTGTCGTTGGCTTGCCTTCGATCGAAGCAGCGCAGATTCCGCCCTTGCGCGCAGTCAACGTGGATGCCGTTTTCTGCCTGCAAAAGTCGTCGCTGGTTCTGCCGGTTGAAGGTGCTCCGCTCCTTTTCTCCTCCGACATCGCTCACGATTTAGCGCTCTACGTACCGGGCAAGGATGGCAAAGAGATCAAATTGCCGGCGAAAGCCGACGCCTCCAGCGGCGGCATTCTGATCGATACGCACAGCGTCGAAGGCTTAAACCTCGATGGGCAAGTGACCGGCACGATTCGTGGTGCGTGGGGATTCGAAGCGTACGAAGGACCAAATTTTCACCTGCGCACGTCGCGTCCTGCGCAATGGACCGTCGCGGCGACCGAACAAAGTGCGCTCGTTGTCGGCCGCGAAGACACGCTACACCTTAAATCTGATGCCGCCGTCTGCGTCGACGAAATCAAGATCCAGGATTCACAGGGCAAAGATGTAAAAACCACTTGGAAGCTCGCTAAGCCCGACGAGATCGAGTTGAAGGTGGCTCTGAAGGATCAAACCGCCGGCGCGATGCGTGCTCAATTGAAGCAGTTCGGCCTGGCGAAGTCCGACGATATTTCGCTTCAGGCGTACGCGGAAGCGGCGCATCTCGATGGATTCACGATCAATGCAGGTGATAAGCAGGGCGTTCTGAAGGGAACACGGCTCGATGAAGTCGATCACTTTGAATTGAGCGGCGTGCACTTCGTACCGGCGAAGCTCACGCGCTCAAACGAGAAAGACGAGTTGCATCTCGCCTCGCAGGCCGATACCGACGGACTGAAGCCGGATCAAACGGTGGTCGCGAAAGTCGCGCTCAAAGACGGCCGCGTTCTCGATTTGCCGACGAAAGTCGAGCCCGCTCGGCCGAAACTGGCACTGGTCAGCAAAAACATTCAGCCGGGCGATACGCCCACGGCCATCACGTTGGGCAGCCAAAACGAATTGCCGCTCGAAGGGCAGATTTCGTTTCTGTTGAAGAGCGAAGTTCCTGCCCGATTCCCGCGCTCGGAACGCATCGAAATTGCAACCAGCGACGAATCGTTCGCGACGATCCTCAGCGTTTCCGACGGCACGCTCGTCATGCGCGACGCCGAGACTCTCTACGCAACGATCAATCCGAAGAAAGCGTTCGGCCCGTCCGCCTTCGGCCCGCTTCAGTTTCGTCCGATTCAAGACGATGGTACGAAAGGCGACTGGCAGCCCCTTGCCACATTAGTTCGCGTGCCCGTGCTGAAAGAGATTCACTGCCCCGACAGCGCCGATCAGCCATGCCGCCTGAGCGGCAGCAATCTCTTTCTGATCGATTCGGTGGCCTCGGATCAGCAGTTCGCGCACAACGCGCCGGTGCCGACCGATTTCATCGATTCGACGCTCAACGTGCCGCATCCCGGCGACGGGGGGCTCTTCATCAAGCTGCGCGACGATCCTTCGTCGGTGAACACCGTGACGCTACCCGTGGCGATGGATCCAAAAGTGGTCGGGCCTGAGCCGACCCCCGAGCCGTCAGCAACGCCGACGCAACCCGCGCCGCAAAGCGAACCGCAGCCGCCGAGTCAGCCGCAAAACGAGCTGTAGATTCGACAGATCGATCGTTCTGACAAATCTCTATTTGTCATTTTTGATCTCCACGACCATCACCTCGATCGGTTTGTCCCCGGCATTCACATCGGCGTGCGTGTCGCCCGGTGGATTTTTCGGCAACCAATAAGCTTTGCCGGTTTCCCACACGTGCTTTTCTTCGCCACCGCCGCTCTCCACAATTTTCATCGTTCCACCGGCCAGAGCGATGATCACCCGCCCATGCTCGTGGCGATGCATCGCAAGCGGCGTGTTCGGCATGACGACCGACTTCCACACCCTCACGTCATCATTCTCAAATTGAGGATAGCGCTGCGTCTGATTGCCTTGCTGCGGATTGACGCCTGCTGCGGTCAGCGAGAGTGACAGCGCGGCAAGCGCGATAGCCCGGAACGAAAAGCGTTGCATGAAGACTCCTTGGTTTGAATTTGGCGCATCATCCTAGCAGCAAACTCCCCGGCGTCGAACATTCGGTTAGAATCCCGACATGCAGGCTTCCACAATCGCCGCCGATCTGATTCCGTCCATCAATCCTGCGACGGGTGAAGTGAGTGGCGGCCGCGAGCGGACCGATCCCTCGCATCTTCTCCGAGGTGTTGCTCAAGCGCGAGTTGCTCAGGCGCGTTGGGCGCAAACGCCGATCTCCGAACGTGCTGAAAAATTGAAACGCCTGCGCAATTCCATTCTCGGAGCCCACAACATACTCGCGGATCTCATCGTCGAGGAATCGGGCAAGCCTCGCGTCGAGGCGCTGTTCGCTGATGTTTTTGTAGCGCTCGACACCGCAGAATATTTCTACAAGAACGCTGAAACACTGTTGCGTCCTCAATCCGTCCCGCATCACAGCCTTGCTGCCAAAGCAAAAACGGGTTGGCTCACCTATGAACCGCTTGGCGTGATCGGAATTATCAGTTCGTGGAACTATCCGCTGGCGATTCCCGTCGGTCAGATTATTCCGGCGCTGGTCGCGGGAAACGCTGTGATCTGCAAGACGAGCGAGTTAACGCCGCACTGTGGCGCCTGGATTGAAAAGCTTTTCAGCTTTCCGGCTTTTCCGGCGGGCTTGGTGACAATCATCCAGGGCGGCGCGGACGTTGGCCAGGCGCTCATCGATGCGGCTCCCGACAAAATTATTTTCACGGGAAGCGTCGAAACCGGTCGCCGCGTGGCCGAAACGTGCGGCAAGCGCCTGATTCCAACAACAATGGAGCTCGGCGGCAAAGACGCCATGATTGTGCTTGCCGACGCCGACCTTGACGTTGCCGCGAGCGGCGCTGTGTGGGGAAGTTTCACCAACTGCGGCCAGGTCTGCCTTTCCGTCGAGCGCATTTTCGTCGAGCAAAGTGTCAGCGAAAAATTCGCGGAGCTGTGCGTCGAGAAAACAAAAAAGCTGCGTCTCGGCCCTGGCAGCGACCCTGCTACCGACGTAGGCCCCCTCATCCGCCCGCAACATGTTGAGCGTATGACGACGTTGATCGACGATGCGGTCGCGCTTGGCGCAAAAGTGTTGTGCGGCGGCAAGCCTCGCCCCGACCTCGGCCCGAATTTCTTTGAACCAACGGTGATCGTCGATGTCGATTCAGCCTCGCGACTCTTTCGCGAAGAAACCTTCGGCCCAATACTCGCGATTCACCGGCGCGTCGACGACGCGGAAGAAGCCGTCACTCGAGCGAACCGGTCGCCATTTGCGCTCTCGGCCAGCGTCTGGACCCGCGACGCCGCACGCGGCAAAGCGATCGCCGCGAAACTTCGCGCCGGCGCCGTGATGATCAACGACGCCATCAGCTATTTCGCGATTGCAGAAGCTCCACACGGCGGCTGCGGCCTGAGCGGTTGGGGCCGCACCCACGGCAAGGCTGGTTTGATGGAAATGGTGCAAACGAAATACATCGACGTCGACCGCATGCCTCGTCGAGAGAAGCCGTGGTGGTTCCGCTACGGCAAAGATGTCGACAAGGCCGCCGACGCATTCCTGCAATTCGAGTACGCCGCTAAACTCAAAACCCGGCTGAGTAACGCCCGCGCCGCACTCAAGACCCTGTTTCGCGACCACGGTTTATAATGTGTTCTGTGATTTGCTGCCGCTCTGTAGCCGCGGTTGTTTCTCAGACCACGGGGTTTAGACGCAAATGATGCCGAGCTCAAAAATATCCGCACAGCATTTGCCGCGCGTCCGTAGATCGGCGAATTGAACATGTCGAATCCCACAAACTCTGAATACATCTACGACTGGAACATCGCCGCCGCGTTGCCGATCCCTCCGGGCACGCGCGTCCTCCTCAACGACGAAACTCTCCGCGACGGACTGCAAAATCCCTCCGTCTACGACCCCACGATCGAAGAGAAAATCGAAATCCTCCACCTGATGGAGTCGCTCGGCATCGAGTCGCTCAACATCGGCCTCCCGGGCGCCGGCCCGCGCGCCGTGGCGCACACCGAAGCCCTCGCTCGCGAAATTGCCACCAATCGGATGAAAATCCGACCGAACTGTGCCGCGCGCACTGTCGAAGCCGACATCCGCCCCATCGCCGACATTTCGGAGCGTGTTGGCATCGCCATTGAAGCTGCAACGTTTCTCGGCTCCAGCCCCATCCGTCGCCTCGTCGAAGACTGGACCGTCGATCACCTTGAGCGCACCACCGAAAAAGCCGTCAAGTTCGTCGTCGAACATAACCTGCCTTCGATGTTCGTCACCGAAGACACGATTCGCACCGATCGCGAAACCGTCAAGCGTCTGTACACCACCGCGATTCGCAACGGATCGCGCGCCATCGTGCTCTGCGATACGGTCGGTCACGCCACGCCGCAAGGCGCGCACAACCTCATCAAATTTGCCGTGGACGAAATTGTCAAGCCGAGCGGCCAAGATATCCGGATCGACTGGCACGGCCACAACGATCGCGGCCTCGCCATCGCCAACTCGCTCGCAGCCATCGCCGGCGGCGCAAATCAAATCCACGCCGCGGCGAATTCGCTCGGCGAGCGCGTCGGCAACACCCCGATGGAGCTCATGCTCGTAAATCTGCGCCTCATGGGCTTGATCGATCGCGATCTATCGCGCCTCAAGGAATATTGCGAAAAAGTCGCCGTCGCGACGCACACCACAATCCCGCCGAACTATCCCGTCATCGGTCACGACGCATTCCGCACTGCGACCGGCGTTCACGCCGCCGCCATCGTCAAAGCCTTTCACAGCAATCCGGCCCTGGCTGACATCGTTTACAGCGGCGTCCCCTCGCATCTCTTCGGTCTCGACCAAATCATCGAAATCGGCCCGATGAGTGGCAAGTCCAACGTGATGTTCTGGCTCGAACGCCACAAAATCCCCGCCGACGAAAACAAAGTGAATCGCATCCTGACCGCCGCCAAACAGTCCGCCCGAGTCCTGACCGACGCCGAAATCGAGGCCCTCTGCGAATGTTGACCCCGCCCTCAGTCGCGCCCTCGGCTCGTCTGTGTAGGGCCGCAGCATTGCTGCGCCCCACGTCCGCAAGATCGAACCGCTTTATTCACTCCGTTTCTTGTTTCTGTAAGCTCCGCCCCATGTCCGTTAAATTGATCGGGGTGATCTCGCCCGCCCACCCGTCCACCCGCAAAATTTCTCCACCCCATCCAAAAATCGCATCCCTCTCATCCGGAACTCCGCGGTGAAACATCTCCTCCTTTGCGTTATCCTTTCCACCATGCCCGTTCGCACCGTCGGCGCGACGCATCGCGCCGCCCACCCCAGCCAGGTCACCGAATCCCCCGAAGTCCGCGCGGCCCTCAACTGGTTTTCACGCAATCTCAGTTGGATCAACGACCAACAAGTGCGCATCACCGAAGTTCCCGCGCCTCCGTTTCAGGAATCCGCCCGCGCCGAACTGGTGAAATCTCTCCTCGCCGACTGTGGTCTAGAAGTCTCGATCGACAAAACCGGCAACGTCATCGGCGAACTTCCGGGTGCCAACGATAAAGAAATTGTGATGCTCACCGCGCACCTCGACACGGTTTTCCCGCCCGGCACCGAAGTGAAAGTCCGTCGCGATGGTGACCGCCTCAACGCGCCTGGCATCTCCGATAACGGCACAGGTCTCGCCGGTCTCATCTCCCTCGCTCGCGCCATCCACGAAGCCGGAATCAAGCCGCACCGCACAATTCTTTTTGTCGCTGACGTCGGCGAAGAAGGCGAAGGCAATCTCCGCGGCATGCGCGCGCTCGTCGATGCCTACCGCTCACAACTGAAAGCCGCCGTCGTCCTGGACGGCTCCGGTACCGACCACGTCACCACGAAAGCTCTGGCCTCGCGCCGCCTCGAAGTCCTCATCACTGGTCCCGGCGGCCACAGCTGGTCCGACTTCGGCATGCCCAATCCGATCAACGCCCTCGTTCGCGGCTCGATTCGCTTCATCAACACAAAAGTTCCGTCGAACCCGCGCACGACATTCAATCTCGGACAAATCGAAGGCGGCACCTCCGTCAATTCGATTCCGTACGAAGCCAAACTTAAAGTCGACATTCGTTCGGAAAGCGAAGACGAACTCACCAAGCTCGAATCCGCGTTGCGCGAATCCGTCACGGCAGGTGTACGCGACGAAATGGAATCTTCGCGCGATCGCTCGAAAGGGAAGTTGGAGTGGAAGATCGACGTCCTCGGCACGCGTCCGGGTGGAGAACTCGCTGCCGGCTCGCAACTCTTCGCCGCGTTGCGCGCTGCCGACGATTACGTCGGCAATCAATCTCGCGTCGAACGTTCATCCACCGACGCCAACATCCCGCTCGCAGCAGGCATCGAGGCAATCTCCATCGGTGCCGGAGGCACCGGCGGCGGCGCTCATTCGCTCCAGGAGTGGTACGACCCAACCGGCCGCGAATTGGGACTCAAGCGCGCTTTCCTCACTCTGATCGGTGTCTCCGGGCTCGCGGAGGAAAAATCGAAATGAAACAAGAGACGACTCCCGCTCCGTCTCGTGAATTTCCGTTCAACGCAACAACGATCATCACTTGGACTTGTCGCTCCCTCACGGCGGTCGCCGCGGCTCTCGTCTTCTCCTCGTTCGTCGCCGCCCAAGCTCCGCCGTCCACGCCCCACACAACGATCTTTCTCCATGGCCGCATCTACACCAACGATCCCGCTCATCCCTGGGCCTCCGCCATGGCCGTCCGCGAAGGCAAAATCGTCTGCATCGGCGGCATCGAGCAAATCATGCTCGAGTGCGGCAACGGCGACGACGTCGAAACGATACAACTCCAGAATCATTTTGTGATGCCCGGTTTCAACGACGCCCACGTTCATATGGGCAGCGCCGGCGCCGACATGCTCGCCGTGCGTGTCAACGGCGTCGCCAGCGTAGAGGAATTGCAGAAAGCCGTCGCCACCGCCGTCGCCGCTCACAAAGAAGGCGACTGGATCATCGGTTCCGGCTGGGATCACACACTCTGGCCCGACAAAAAATTCCCATCGCGCCAGCAGCTCGACGCCGTCAGTCCGAAAAATCCCGTGCTGCTCGTTCACATTTCCGGCCACGTCGCCATCGCCAACTCGCTCGCACTTGAACAAGCCGGCGTGAAAAAAGAAACACCCAATCCCAAAGGCGGCGAATTCGAACACGACGCCAACGGCGAACTGACCGGCATGTTGCTCGAAGGCTCCGCGATCGGACTCGTCCAGCAATACGCGCCCGAAACCACCGCCGCCGATCGCCGGCGCGGCATCGAACTCGTTTTTGCCGACCTCGCCAAAAACGGCGTCACCTCCGTCCAGGACAACTCTGAATGGGAAGATTTTCTCGCCTACCGCGCGCTGAAAGACGAAGGCAAACTCACCGTTCGCATCACCGAATGGCTGCACTTCTCCAACAATCTTGAAGATTTGCAAAACATGCGTAGCGAAGGTGGCACAACCGATCCGTGGCTCAAAACCGGCGCGCTAAAGATGGTCACCGACGGCGCCCTCGGTTCGCGCACCGCCGCCATGGCCGCTCCGTATTCCGACGATCCGTCGACCAGCGGCATCATGACCATCGACCCCGCCAAGCTGAAGCAGATGGCGATCGAACGAGACAAAGCCGGCTTCCAACTCAACTTTCATGCCATCGGCGATCGCGCCAACACCATCGCGCTCGACACGTTCGAAGCCGTCGCCAAGGCCAACGGTCCCCGCGATCGACGCGACCGCGTCGAGCACGCGCAAATCGTCGCGCCCGCAGATTTTCCCCGTTTCGCTGCGCTCAACGTCATCGCCTCCATGCAGCCGTCGCATCAAACCACCGACATGCGCTGGGCCGAGTCGCGCGTCGGCCCCGAGCGCATCAAGGGCGCCTACGCGTGGAACACGATGCTCAAAAACAAAGTTCACCTCGCCTTCGGCACCGACTACGACGTCGAGCCCATCAATCCTATGCGCGGCCTCTACGCTTGCGTCACGCGCGAACTCCCCGATGGCGGCCCCGCGGGCGGCTGGCAGCCGCAAGAAAAAATCTCGCTCGATGAATGCATTCGCGCCTACACCACCGGCTCCGCCTACGCCCAATTCGAAGAGGGAAGAAAAGGCGCGCTCGTCAACGGTCAGTATGCCGACTTCATCATTCTTAGCGCCGACATCACAAAAATCCCGCCCGCCGAATACACAAAAACCAGAGTCCTCCGCACAGTAGTCGGCGGCCGCACCGTCTACCAATCCCAGTAGATTCGCCGTCATTTCCTGATAAATCATCGTTGTCTCCACGCGCGTAATCAAAGCGGGAGAAAACCGTTAACCTGTTAACTTCTTAGCTGTCTCAATACAGTTCGTGGAGCAATGATGCCGATCAACGACCGCACACGCGATCGCCTTGCGCTTACCTTGGCCATCGCGCAGGGCCCGGCGTGCATGCTGATCGGCTATTCGATGAACCTCGTCTACTCGGCGGGCGCTTTCTTCTTTTTCTTTTGGTGCGCCTTGGTCGTGCCTTTCGTGATCGTCGTTTCCACTCGCTCAGGGCTGCTCACATGGCAGTTGGCGATTGCTTCGCTGACCCTGTCTGTCGTCGGTGACAATCTGCGCGTGCGGGCGATCGACCACCGGGAAATTGTTAGCGTGACGTTTATTTTCTGGGCTGTTGGATCTTTGCTTTCTTCTCCGGTTCCGCTGTTTCGGCTGCTTCGACCCATGACTCCGCGAAACCGCCTTATTGTCGGTTGCTCAACCATCTTGGCCGGAGGCGCGCTGTGGTTCGCGGTGAGGCGAATTACAGGTTAGATCGGCGAATTGCAAGCCGTTGCGTGAATTCCGAGAGTCCTCAATAAAAATAAACCCTCATGATCTCTCCCAAAAATCCCTTCCCCTGCGCCATCCGAAACCAAATCTTCACATTCCGCCCGGTCCAACTCTTGCAACTCGAAATCGCCGGAACCGCCGCAGGACTCTGCCCGCTTACCGAGACCTCGCCAAAATCCTTCGCATGAAAATCCATCGGCCCGCGTGGCAAATTCAAGGTCATCGTCAATTCCGGAATTCGCGTGCAATTCACCGCCGCGATCGATCCGTCCACCGCCATCCACTCCGGCGGCCCTAACTGTCTGTGCGACACAGGGGCAGCAGCCGCCGGCGAACTCCCTCCAGTCGCCGCCACGGACGCGCCGGTCGCCGCTACGCTGCCCGGCGGACCAAACTCCGTGGTCGTCCCTTCCGATATTCCCGCCTTCTGCCACTCCTCTTCATCCCCAATTGCTTCGAGCACATTCCGGGCCGATCGCTTTTCCTCGTCTGAACCCGCCGTCGCCTCCAACTTTTCCGCCACAGCCCGCGCTTGCGCCGTCCGTCCATTGTTCAGCAGCGTATAAGCCAAATTCGTTCGATAAGTCCGCGACTCCGCATCCAGCTTCACCGCCGTCTCAGCCGCTACCAGCGCCTTCGCCTGCGTCTCCGCGGATCTCGAGTAAACCTGCGTCAACGCTTCAAACGTCGGTGCAAACATTGGATTCAACTCTGCCGCGCGCTCCAGATTCTTTCGCGCATCGCGAACCTCGTCCTCGGACTCTGCCGTGCTCCTCAATTCCAACGATCCCAGAACCCAATATGCCGCGAAGTCCTCGGCTCCCAGCGCAATCGCCCGCTGCATCTGTTCCTGCGCATCCGCAAAGTCGCTGTTCCGAACGTAAAAATATCCGAGCGCTTCGTGCACGCTCGCGACCTCCGGCGACATCTGAGCCGCCTCCTCCAACAACGGCCTCGCCTGGTCCATCATCCGCCGATGCGTGAAATAATCCCCGCGCAGGGCCAGCACCTCCGCCGGCACGAGCGTCTTCACTTTCCACGACGCGGATTGCAAGCCCGCAAGCCCCGGCAGGGCAACTCCCGGCCGCCAATTCGCTTGCCCGACATATTTTTTCACCGCCGACTCAAATGTCTTCAGGTCCCCCAGCGCCGTCCGTCCCGCCGCGACCGCATCCGCTCCGGAGTCCCACGCCAGCAAATATTTGTTGAGCAAGTCCGCGCGTCGCGCCTCCGGATCAAGCAGCAGATAATGCACCGTCGCCCAGGACTCCGCATAAAACACCGACGCCGGATCCCTTTCGTTGTAAAACGGTGAAGTCTCCGAAACCTGAAACAGGGTCTCCATCGGCAGCCACTCATTCTTCCCCAGCACATACACGTGGCCGCGATCGACCGTTCCGGTCGTTGCCTTCTCCGCGCTCAAAAGGGAATTGCCGAAAAACTCCGCCACACCCTCTTTTACCCACAATGGCAGCCGCGAAAAATTCAAATGCATCAAGGCGTGTGTGTATTCGTGATAGCTGGTGTGAAATGCCGTCGTGCCTTCCGCATCCATCCGCAGCACGATGTAGTCCTTCTCTCCGTCGCTGTGAAAGACGCCCGCAGGATGCACGTGCTCCGGCCCGCCCCATTCGTCCGGCGTGATGGTCCGCATCGTCGCTTCATCGCGTGTCACGATGATTCGAATCGGCTGCGGCGGATCGACGCGCAACTCCGGGAACGTCGCGTGAAACAGCGCCCGTATCTGCTCGAAATCGGTCGCGACTCCTCGAGCCGCGGTCTCACCCGCGTCGCTCGCCACGACAAAGTGCGGCGTCTGCACTTCCACCCAGCTTGCGGCTTCGGTCGCAGGAGTCACGCCGACCGGTTTTTGTGCGCGTGCCGAGGGAGGCACGGTCGCAAGCCCTCCGCCCAAAACACAGAGTGCCAGCCACCCTACGACTCGACCAAATCTCCATTTTCCTCGCATATTCAATGAATCTGACCCGCGTCCTCTCCACTGTCAAGCAACCGAGCGTTACCAAAACAGTCCGGTTTTATAAATTGAGTCTCTCCTCCATCTAAAGTCTCCATCAATCGCATGTAAATAATTTGTCAACTTCCTTATTGACATTCCCTCGGTACAGTTCTATACAGCGCGTCAAGTTCTCTCGGTTGCCAGGTTTCCAGGGTCCTTTTTAAAAATTCGACTCGGAGGTGGGTGGGATGCCCCTATCCAACCGTGTGGCTAGGCCTCTTCGTGGTGGTGTGTTCGTTTGCCTTGTGGTTCTTCTCGTTGCAATGAATTCTTACGGACAAGCAATTTCAACAGGCACAATTCAGGGCGCGTTAACCGATCCTTCCGGCGCCGCCGTTGCCGGAGCGACCGTCACTCTCACCGACATCGCAACTGGTTCAACGCGGTCAGCCGAAACCAACGATACCGGCCGCTATATCTTCGCCAACATTCCCCCCTCCAAATACAACGTCAGCGTCACCAAAGCCGGCTTTCGAGCCATTAAGGTTCCTCAGCAGGAACTCACGGTCGGCGCCGTCCTGACCCTCGACCTCAAATTGGAAATTGGCTCCAGCACCGAAACCATCGAAGTCTTCGCCGCCGGCGCGACCATGGACACCGCGTCCGCCACGGTCGGCAACACGCTCACCGGCATCCCTCTCGACAATCTCCCCGGTCTCGGCCGCGACGTCAGCACTTTCGTTACGCTTCAACCCGGCGTGGCTCCCGACGGCAGCGTCAGCGGCGCTAACCAGGATCAAAACTCCTTCATGCTCGACGGTGGCAACAATTCCAGCGACATGGACGGCACGCAAAACACCTACACGCCGAGCTTCGCAGGTGACCCATCCGGTGGCCTCGTCAACGCTCAGGTCACCGGCACCGCCCCCAACGGCAGCCCCGGCGGCGGCGGTCCCACCGGAGTTATGCCGACTCCCGCTGACAGCATCGAGGAATTTCGCGTTGGCACCAACAACCAGACCGCCGATTTCAACGGCTCAGCCGGCGCGCAAGTTCAGCTCGTCACCAAGCGCGGCACGAACCAGTGGCACGGCACCGCATACGAGTATTACCTCGACAACACTTGGGGTGCGAACACGTTCAACAACAACGCCTCCGAAACCGATAAGCCCAGCTACCACTACAACCGCTTCGGCGCCTCGGCGGGCGGCCCGCTGACTTCCCGCAACATCCTCGGCGGCCGATGGTTTTTCTTCGCCAACTACGAAGGCTTCCGCTGGCCCAGCTCAACAACCGTCACACGCATCGTTCCCTCCGAAGCCATGGATCAGGGCATCCTCCAATTCGCCGGTGCCGCCTACAACCTGAATCCCACTCCGGTCGTTTACAACGGCCCGAGCACATCGGTTCTCACCAAGGGCCAAGTCGTCGCGCCAGCCGTCTGCCCCGCGGGTCCCTGCGATCCCCAGGGCCTCGGCATCAGCCCCACGGTGCAAAGCATGTTCGTGAACAACATGCCGGCTTCCAACATCTCCACTTGCGCCGGTCTCAGCAAGTGCGATGGCCTCAACGTCCTTTCCTTCCGCGCCAACATGCAGGTGCCCTGGAGCGACAACTTCGGCGTCGCCCGCCTCGACCACGACTTCGGTGCCAAGTGGCACTTCTACAGCTCGTTCCGCTATTACAAAATGGTCCGCGCCACCGGCAACCAGGTCGACATCGGAGGCTTACTCGAGGGGGACAAACTCGGCACTCCCGCCGCCGTCTCCAACCGTCCCCAATTGCCGTGGTATCTCACCGCGGGAATGACCACGAACATCTCGAACACTCTTACCAACGATTTCCACTACAGCTTCCTACGCAACTACTGGGCACGCGGCTCAGCGGGACAAACTCCGCAAGTCACCGGTCTCGCCGGCGCTCTCGAGCCTTTCGGCGAATCCGCCACCAACGTCCTCGCTCCCGTCAACCTCGACACGCAAGACGTCCGCACACGTTTCTGGGACGGCCACGACAACATGTTTCGCGACGACGTCTCCTGGTCACACGGCGCTCACTTCATTCAATTCGGAGGCACCTACCAGCACAACTGGGACTATCACCAGCGCACCGACAACGGCGGCGGCATCAACTATCAAACCGTCTACTGGCTCGGTGCCAGCGTCGGCACGCAGGCTGGTCTCGACATGACCGGCTACATCCCGGCGCCCATCGCGGCCGCTGGCGGTTCCACACTTTCCAACTGGCAGAAAGACTACGGCATCGTCCTCGGCATCCCCGGCGTTACCCAGGTCGCCTACACGCGCACCGGCTCGCAACTCAATTTGAATCCGCCGGCCACTCCCGCGTTCGACCAAAGCACCATCCCGTTCTACAACCTTTACGTCAGCGACTCCTGGCGCATCAAGCCAACTCTCACTCTCAGTTACGGCCTCGGGTGGTCGCTCGAAATGCCGCCGGTCGAAGCGCAGGGTAAACAAATCGAGTTGGTCGATGCCAGCAACAAGCCGCTCGACACCGAAAAATACCTGAAGGCCCGCGAAAGCGCTGCGCTCCAGGGTCAGGTCTACAATCCTGAGATCGGCTTCTCACTCATCGACAACGTCGCCGGCAAGCCCAAGTATCCCTACAATCCCTTCTACAAGGGCTTCAGCCCCCGCGTCGCCGCAGCATGGAATCCGCATTTCGACGGCGGCCTCCTCGGCGACGTCTTCGGAGAAAACAAAACCGTCATTCGCGGCGGCTACGGCATCATCTACGGTCGCCTCAACGGCGTCGGACTCGTGCTGATCCCGCTGCTCGGCGACGGCCTCATTCAAGCTGTCCAGTGCGTCAGCCCGCTCGCCAACGGCGGCTGCGCCGGCTCGGCTGGCTCCACTCCCTCTACCGCGTTTCGCATCGGTCCAACCGGCAACGGTTTTGGCGGACTGACCGCGCCCCTTCCGTCAGCCACGAGCACCCTGCCGCAGCCCGCATTCCCCGGCTACAACGCCGTCGCGGCCGGCGCAGGCACCGGCCTCGACCCCAACTTCCGCCCCAGCGAAAGTCATCAGTTCGACTTCACCATCCAGCGCCAGATCAACAAAAACTTCACGATGGAGGTCGGCTACATCGGCCGCATCCTCCGCAATGAGTTCATGCCCCTGCAAATCAACTCGGTCCCCTACATGATGACCATTAGCGGCCAGCGCTTCGACAAGGCCTACGGTCAAATGGTCTGGCAGTACTGCGGTGGCAACGCCGGAATGGCCGGTGGCAATTGCGCCGGAGATCTCTCCGCCGTTACTCCCCAGCCGTTCTTCGAAAACGCCATCAACAAATCCTATTGCGCCGGCTACTCCAGCTGCACCCAGGCCGTCGCCGCCAAGGAAGGCAACGCCGGCACCGGCAACATCGGCGTCGCCAACGTTTGGAGCATCTGGAGCGACCTCGACAATGGCGCGTTCAACTTCCCGCGCTCCATGTTGAACACTCCGATCGCGGGCCAGGCCAACGGCGCCTCTGGACAGCTCAGTTCCGACTTCGTCCAGAACACCAGCCTTGGCACGGGGAATTACAACGGCCTCTTCACCACCCTCAAGATGAGCCAGTGGCATGGCATTTCGATGCAGTCGAACTTCACGTTCTCGAAATCCCTGGGCACCGTCTCTCAAGTCCAGGCCACCAGCCAGTTCACCAACTCCGATCCGTTCGATCTCAATCGCAATTACGGCTTGCAGCCGTGGGATCGCAAATTCCTCTTCAACACTTGGGTCGTCTTCCAGCCTCCGTTCTTCAAACGCCAGCAGGGCTTCGTCGGCCACGTACTCGGTGGATGGACAATCGCCCCGATCATCGACATCGGCAGCGGCTTGCCCCTCCCCGTTTACGCCGGCAACGCCTACGCCGACGGTTCGCCCTATGGCGGCGGTCAAAGCTTCGGCGGCTCCGACGCCAGCAACGTCGGCGCCATCGAAAACGCCGTCAACATCTGCGGCACTTCCGGTGGCAGCGGCCGCCACAACAATCCCATCGCATCGACTCAATATCCGGACATGGGCTCGTCGGGCTATGGTCCGTCGCTCTACGCCAATCCGCAGGCAATCTACAACTGCTTCCGCAATCCCATTCTCGGCATCGACAACGGCAGCAACGGCGGCGCCGGCACTCTCCGCGGCCAGCCTTTCTGGAACGTCGACTTCAGCGTGAAGAAAAACATCATGTTCAGCGAGCGCTTCAGCGCTGAATTTGGCGCCGTCTTCACCAACGTCTTCAACCACAACCAGCTCTTCGATCCCTACAACGCGCTGGGCGACACCGGCGACTTCGGTCAGCTCGAAGGCCAGGTCAACAACCCCAGACACGTCGAACTCGGCCTCCGCATTCGTTTCTAGTCCAGGTCCTCGGTTGCGACCAGCTCCGCCAACGGAGCCAGGTCGCAATCGAGCTAGATGCCGTTAGCGACAGGGCGGTGACTTCGTCGCCGCCCCGTCTCTTCGCACCGCATACGTCCAGCATTTCCGTTTTATGCAGGTGTCGCCTGACGCTAAGCAAGATGCCTGAAACATTTTTCGCGAAACTTCGTCTTCACCATCAGCGGTCGCGATCGATTTCCACCAGAGAGAAAAAACAAACCACCACCACCGAAAAGCGGGAAGGGCTCTCGCCCTTCCCGCTTTCTCTTTCTTTGGTAGCGCCGGCATCTTGCCGGCATTTGACGGCAGTTGGGTGCCGCACCCTTTCGGTTTTTGAAAGAGTGCGGGTTTAGATTCAAATCAACCCAAACGCGTCCGTTCGCCACGGCCATGTACGGGCGCAGCATCGCGGCGCACCAGCTTGGCAAGATGTCAGCCGTTCACTCTCTTCTCGATCGTGCAAGCCCGGCTCGCCCCTCTCATTGCAACCATACTCATCCCTCGCTAATCTACCGCTCACCCGGAGGCGCGCTCACAGCGTCGAACCCCCATCACCTCTTCCCCCGCAAACACTCAACCCTCCTCCATCAAAGCCGACCTCGCCTTGGTCGTCTGCACCCTCCTCTGGGGCGCCACATTCGTCGTCGTAAAAAATGCGCTTTCCCACGCCAGCGTCTTCGTCTTCCTCTCCCTGCGCTTCACTCTGGCCGCCGCTCTCATGGCCGCGTATCGCTTCAAAGCTCTGCGCACTGTGAACAAGGAAGAATTCCTCGCCGGCGCCGCTCTCGGCATCTTCATGTTCGGCGGCTACGCCTTCCAGACCGCCGGCCTCCTCTACACCACGCCCGCAAAATCCGGATTCGTCACCGGCTCCAGCGTCGTACTCGTCCCACTGCTCCTCGCAATTTTCTGGAGAAAACATCTCGCGCGCTGGGCATACGGCGGAGCGCTCTGCGCAGTCGTCGGCCTCTACTTCCTCACCGTCCCCATCGAAGGACTCGCCCGCCTCAATCGCGGCGACATCCTCACCTTCGTCGCCGCCGCACTTTACGCCGTCCACATCATTCTCGTCGGCGACTACACGCAGCGCCATTCCCACGGCGCGTTGAGCGTCTTGCAAGTCGCCGCATGTGCCGGACTCGCTTGGGTATCGACGGGGTTCCTCGCCACAACGGGCTGGGACCCCGCGCGCTTCGACGCCAGCAGGGAACTATTCATCGGCATCGCCATTTGCGCCGTCTTCGCCACCGCCGCCGCCTTCTCCATCCAGCTGTGGGCGCAGCAATACACCACTCCAAGTCACGCCGCCATCATCTTCACGCTCGAACCCGTCTTCGCCGTCATCACCTCCTACCTCGTGATCGGCGAACGCCTCAACACCCGCTCCATCATCGGCGCCATCTTCGTCCTCGGCGGCATCCTCATCGCCGAACTACTCGGCGCCCCCGCCGCCCCCGAATCCCCCGAACCCGTCTTCGAAGGCCGCATCTATTTCGAAATGTGGTGGCGCCTCTGAATGAACCGCGTTTGCGAGTAGGGAGCGGGCGCTGGGACCGAATTGTCCCCAACTTCAACGTCATGCATTTTGACGCCGTTGCCGCCCGCAACCGAATCAATTGGAGCGAAGCGGAGTCAAAAGCACTTGTCCGGCTACGCGACTTACCAGGAGTTACGGAAGTTCATTGTCAGATTGTTTGCGAGAGTTGTCCATTCGCGTTCCAAACGAAGTAATGAACTAAACAAGTAAGTCCGTATAAGACGACTCTCCCTCTCTCGTCACGCTACACTCAACCAACAATGCCCACTGCGCTATCTGTGCCGTATCCGTTGACCGCCGAGTCCGAACGAGCATTTGCCATCCGGCTTCCGTCACAACGAAGCGACGTGCAAATACTCTTTGCGCTGGCCATTTTTCTAAGCGCCTTCCTGCTCTTCCAGGTGGAATTGCTATTGGGCAAGCAGATTCTGCCAATATTCGGTGGCGCTCCGGCGGTGTGGACAACGTGCCTCCTTGTATTTCAATTGTTGCTTCTAGGCGGATATACGTTTGCGCATGGCATAGCGGTGCGGTTGACGCTCCGGGAGCAAACGCTCGTTCAACTGTCACTGCTCGGTTTGTCTTTGTGCGTGGTCGTGGTCGCGAGCCAGATATGGCCATCGCCGATCATGCCACTCGCCTCCTGGCGCCCCGCGGTGGAGAACGATCCAACGTGGTCGATCGTTCGGTTCTTGCTGGCTACCATTGGTCTGCCGTTTTTTGTCCTGTCCACGACAAGTTCTATGACGCTGCACTGGCTGGCGAAGACTGCGCCGGGCAATCCGCCATACCGGCTGTACGCGCTTTCTAGCGCGGGGTCGCTGCTGGGTTTGTTGTCTTACCCTGTTCTGGTCGAACCGAACCTGCGGCTGCGAACGCAGGCCTTGGCGTGGACAGCGAGCTACGCTGTGTATGTCTTCGCGTTCGGAATATGTGCCCTTCTAGTGAGGCGTGTCGCCTCACAACGACCGGAGCTTGTGGGGTTCCCCGAGATAAGGCAGGACCTTACCACCTCACCGGGCTGGCCAGCGCGGCTGCTGTGGGTGGCGCTGGCGGGATGCGCCTCCGTGCTCCTTCTTGCTACAACGAGTCACATCAGCCAAGAGTTGGCGGTCGTCCCGTTTCTTTGGGTCTTGCCCCTCAGCCTGTATTTGCTGTCCTTCATTTTTTGCTTTGAAAGCGACCGTTGGTACCGGCAGGGAGTTTTTCATGCCGTGTTTATGTTGGCGGCTTTTGGGGTAATTCTGGTGATGCGGCCCAACGCGGACGACCCCTACTTTGTGCAGCTTGGAGCGTGCTTGGTGATGCTCTTTGCCGGCTGCATGGTCTGCCATGGGGAGGCTGCGCGTACGCGTCCGCACGCCGATCATTTAACTCAATTTTACTTGTGTCTTTCGATTGGTGGCGCACTCGGTGGAGTTTTTGTGAGCCTGATTGCTCCGCGGGTCTTTCCGAACTACTGGGAGTATCCGCTGAGAGTCCTCGCTTGTACGGCGTTGATTCTGTTCGTTTCCATGAAGGAACCGTCATCATGGTGGCATAGAGGACCGACCTCGGCAGGCGTCGCATTGTTTGCACTGGTAGCGGTGCTGACTCCTACAGTCATCGCTCCAGTGTGGCCGGCCGCAGCGCTGTTTCCGCGGTTGGGGCGCTTGGGAATGGCGGGTGCGCTGCTTGTCGTAGCCGCGTGGGTGTATCTGCGTGAGCAATCATCCACAAAGCGAAGGGGAGGGCCGTGGGCAGTGCGGCTGGCAGCGCGGTTCAGTCTCGCGGTGCTGACTGCGGGCCTTGCTATTCCGCAAAAGGCTGATTTTTTCCACGTGGTTGGGCGCTCGCGAAACTTTTATGGAGTGCTGTCCGTGATCGATGTACAGCCGGAGAACTATCTTGCACTGCGACACGGCAAGATTGTTCATGGATTTCAATTTGAAGATGCGGCGCGTCGTAGTTTGCCGACCGGCTACTATGGCGAGAACGGCGCCGCCAACATCGTGATTCGCCATTGGCCACATCATCCCATGCGCGTGGGATTGGTAGGCATGGGCACGGGAACGCTAGCTTCCATTGGACAGCCAGGGGATGTGTACCGATTCTACGAAATCAATCCGGACGTGTACCGCAGCTCGGAAGGCACGCAACCGTACTTCAGCTTTCTCAAGGATTCTCGGGCTCAGATTGAGGTGGTCTTGGGCGACGCTCGCGGTTCCCTGCAGCGGGAAGCCCAGCAGGAGAACTTCCAGAAGTTTGACGTGCTCATTCTGGACGCATTTTCCAGCGATGCCATCCCCACGCATCTGCTCACGTTCGAAGCCTTCCAGGTATTCACGGAACACATGCGCGGACCGGAATCCGTGATCGCGGTGCACATCAGCAATCGAACGCTGGATTTAGGACCCGTTGTTGTTGGGGTGGCTCGGGAATTCGGGTTGAGCGCCGTCCGGAACATCAGTCTTCCGTCGAAAAGCTATCTGTGGGAATCCGATTGGGTGTTGCTTTCGCACAACGATGCATCGCTGGATCTGCCCGAACTGAAGCCCGGAAACGTACCTTTTGCCGCTGGGATGAAACCGATTCTATGGACGGACGATTACAGCAATCTCTGGCGGGTCATACGGCAACCCGTGATCACCGTGTCTTTACATTAAGCCGGTGATCTGCAAAGCGAGGAGTATTGGTATGCGACATCCTCAAGCTGCATTTCCTTCTGTCACATCACGCCGGCGCTTTCTTCAGTCCGTCTCGACCGCCCTCACAACATCGATGTTCTCGGCAGCACCGTTGGCACTTGCCGCTCGGCGCGCAACCGCGAGCACTCCAAGTCAACAGGGATCGGCCCTTGACGAGAAACGAATGCGATCGCTGGCGGCATGGACTGCACTGACGTTTCAGACCCCCAACCCCGTGCCCTATGGCACGGAGATCGTACATAGCGAGAGCGGCGAAAGCCTGCTCCGCGCCACGAATGCTGTGCAAGAAGAGCACGATCCGAGCGCGCACGCCGAGTTGCGCTCAATCAGGCTGGCGTGCAAAAAACTCAACGCTTACTCACTGAGTGGGTACACGCTCTACACAACGTGTGAATGCTGCCCAATGTGTATGGCATGCGCGCTGTGGGCTGGGCTCGACCGCGTGGTGTATGGCGCGACCATCGCGGACGCGGCCCGATTCGGCCATCAAATTCAAATTCCTGCAGCCGAGGTCGTGAAGCGCTCCGACATGAAGTGCGTCGTCGATGGGCCGGTCGAGCACGATCTTTGCCTCTCACTCTTCACAAATCCGATAATGCAGGATGCGTTCAAGCGATGGAATTCGCAAAAGCCCTGACGCCAAGGTGACCTGCGCGGGGTCGCAAAGTTAATTAGTCCTGCCGTCAAACGAATTGGGTGTCACCAACTCCCGATAAACGCCGTACCGGACAAGTGAAGTTCTCGCACGGCAAGTTTTCGGTTACGCGACTTACCAGGAGTTGAGTTGCAGAAATTCGGCTTTGTTGATTTCAAGCCGGGGCCGACCGCAAGACCATGCAAGGGGTCCATAGACAAAATCACGCAGAACGTTCCTGTTTGGTTCGTGCGATGGAATGCGCCGGAAGACGATGGAATCCCATCCATCCCAAGACACTATTTCGTCGGTCTATGCTGCAGATTTAACCGTGGTAGTGATGCAGCGACAGACTGGCGGCTTGTCGCCTGCAAGCTGCCTACTTGGGTTCTCGCCTCAGCATCGATCCGGCTAGATGGCCGCTCAGCCGTTATTGCACATTTAGAGTGAGGGTTATCGACTGCGACGTGCTCCCGACTTTTGCCGTCACGGTGAGTTTGTATGTCCCGGCCGCCGTCCCAGTGGCTGAGCTGGACGTGGGTCCCCCGCCGCACCCGCCCAGGGCAAGAACCAGAGGCATGAACACCAGGATGAGGTATGCCAAGGCAAGACGCGGTTGCGTCCGCTTCCGGCATACCAGCGCCAGCATGAAGGCAATCGCAGACGCTAAGGCCCAAGGCCGCGGAGTGAAGGGTGTGCGTTGCCCCGATGGTATCGCTAGGCCGTGAGCGGTCGTGGTTACGTTGACCGCGAATGCCGAAGACGAAGTGCCGCTGACCGATACCGTCGCCGGTACGGAGCAATTGCCATTGGGTGGTGCCCCGCTGCAACTGACCGAAGCCGTGCCGCTGATGCCTTGACCGCCGATGGAAAGCGGGAAGGTGGCTTTTGTGCCGGCAGTAACCGTCTGAGTGATGGAATTACCGGGTAAGGCCATCAGACCCAAGGTCGACCCGCCGTTCCCGCTCAACGACACAGTCTGCGGGCTGTTGGGTGCGCTGTCGGTAATGGTGATCGTTCCGGTGCGGCTTCCATTCGCCGTCGGACTGAAAGTGACGGTGAGGGAACAGGTCTGAAACGCCGGGATGGAAACGCCGCAATTGTTGGATTCGAAGAAATCGCCCGTGGTTTGAATGCTGAGAGCTGAAATGGCCGCCGGCCCAGCTGTAAGCGTGACGAACTGTGGCCCGCTCGCGGTACCCATCTGTTGGGTGGGAAAAGTGAGACTCGACGGCGATACACCGAGGTTCACGCTCGCCCCTTGCCCGGTGAGTGCGATCGTGCGCGGACTGCCCGGCGAGCTATCGGTAATCGTGAGCGTTCCGGTTCGAGTTCCTGTGGTCGTCGGAGTGAACGTCACCGGGATCGCACAGCTCGTCGATGCCGCGATACTCGTGCAAGTGTTCGACTGAATCGCGAAATCGCCGCTAACGGTCACGCTGGAGACGGTCAGAGCGTCCGTGCCGAGATCGAGGATGGTCAGGGTCTGCGGAGAACTGGTGGTTCCCACAGCCGACGTGGGAAAGGACATGGCACCCGGCGCTACGGCGGCGGCGGCACCTGCAGAAGGTGAGATCTTCATGATAAACCCTTCCGCATTGCAACCCGGCGTGACATTGCCACAAAAGACAGGGTTCAAAGCATCGAAAAGGGGGAATTGCGACATTCCAGATGGAGTTGGGGCTGACTGGCCCGCCAGATACACGTTGCCCGTTAAGTCAACGGCAACTGCATTCACCGAGTCGCCGCCGTTTGGCTGGCTTGCTGCGAGCGAACCAGCCACATAGCTGGAGAAGAGGAGGGTGTGGCTTGAACCGGAAATTTCGCTGACGTACAGACGCGCCGTCCCCGACGCCGGAGCGTTCGAATCGATGGGGTTCTGCAACGGAAGTCCTGCCAGGCTGACGCCGGCGATGTATGCGTTCCCAGATGCGTCCATCGCAAGGGCCGGGACCGCTTGGAAGGAACTCAGTCCCAGGCAGGTGGAGAACACCAGCGATCCCGCCGAACTAAACTCGGACACAAAGTTGCCCTCCATATCTGTCCCTATGCTGCTGCAAGGCTGGATAGGATTCACCACCGGGAAGGTTGAGGAGGGCGTGAATCCGGCAACGTAGACATTTCCCGAGCTGTCCACTGCGACGCCGGTTGCCGTATCGGGATTGTTGTCGAGATAAGTCGCAGATAGGATCGTCGAGCCATCGGACTTCAGTTCTGCCAGGAACGGACATTGGGTTGCCGAGCACGTTGCTAGATAGGCCCCCGATGTGGCGAAACCAGCATTGGCTTCGCCGACGACATAGACGTTGTCGGAGGAGTCCAAAGCTAGGAGGTTGTTCGTCGTTAGCCCGCTTACACCATTACCATTGCTGGCTAAATTCACGAACACTTTGCTCTGGTTACCGAAATAAGTGGAATAGACCAAGGTGCTCAAAGATGAGTTGAGTTTGCTAATGAACCCGTTTTGGCCTCCCGAGCCCAGCGCAGGTTGCGCAGGATGCAGGACAGGAAAGTCGTTGGAGTTGGTAATCCCGGTGACATAAACGTTGTTAGCGGAATCGATGGCGAGGCCACTGAAGTAGTCAAAGTTGCTCCCGCCCAGGTACGTTCCGGCAAGAACCGCGGTCCCCGTGCTGTTGAGCTTGAGTATGGCAACATTCGCATAGCCCTTGTCCTTAGGCTGGTACGGTTGCGAACCAGCAGGAATGGGCAAATTTGCCGCAACGCCCCCTCCCAAGACTTCGAATCCTGCTGCGAGGGCCGCCAGATACAGGTCGCCAGACGAATCAACCGCGACCGACGGCGCATTTTGAAAGCCTTGGAGATAGGTCGAAAAGAGCAGAGTTTGACCGGTCGGGTCGAGCTTGGCAACGAACGTGGGTGAGCAGCACGAGGAAGTCGGGTCCAGCGCTCCAGGGGTTACCGGAAAGTTTGTGGCGTTTGTAAATCCTGTCACGTAGACTCCCGTCGAATCGGCCGCTATGGCCGTGACAGAGTTTCCCAGCGTTCCGGCATTGCTGCCGCCGAGGAATGTTGAATAGACCAGGACGGGATCGATGATCAGTTCGCGGCGTTTATCGTAAGACCCCAGGCGAAAACTCAGGCTTCCATCGTTGAGGGAATACTGGACGGGCACTTCGACTTTCTCGTTCCGCACCTGTTGGTAGGCGCGTGGCTTTTGCATTCGGAACGTCCCGTCCCCTGCGCGTAGGACGAGGTCTCCATCGTCACTCAATTCCGCATGCTGCAAGCCTGGAAAGCGGAAGCTGATGCGCTGGGGTTGGGCTCCAGGGCGCAGGACGAAGTCCTGCTCCAAACGATTTTCGTTTCCGTGGAATAAGAGATCGATTCCGGGATAAACATTCTGATAACGGACTTTGCCGTAGTGCTCGACAAGGGTAATCCAGTTCGCGGGGTTGGAGCCAAACAGGTAGTTGCTGTACCCAGTCAACTTATCTTCAGACGTCGCGGCAGCTTTCGGATCTGCACCGAATAAGCCGATTTGAACGACGTTTTGCGACACCGGTTTGCCGTCGGGATATAAGCCCGATGACCCGCCTACGTTGATCGATACGGAATCGGCTCGGAGTAGCCAGGCGTGGCCCTGACTGGTTGTGACGTAATCGACTCCAGGTGCCGCTTGTCCGCGGTTCGGTTCAAAAGACAAAGGCAGCTCAAGTTGACGGTTCGACGTCGGCTGGTTAACCTTCGGTTTGCCGGGCGCCTGGAGTTGTCCCCAACTCACTGGCGAGAATGCACAAGCACCTAAAATAAGCAGACAAGCCGCCCTAAGTCTGGGCATCGGTTCCTCCGATTGTCAGTCTGGAATTCTCCGAGTATTGTCGGTTCCACTCCGACCACTTCGTCGCTGGCCATGAGTCGAGCAGCTGACGAAACCGACACGTATCGCTGCCACAGATGTTACTGGACTTATCAGACACTATAGATGGTACCAAAGTACTGTGCGTCCTGAAGACGGAGTTTGCATCGCTGTATGTGTTTGGAACACTTCACTGTGACTTTCTGATGTCGTGCCCGGCGATTTTGGATGTCCTGCGAATCGGATTTCCGGAAACTTCGTAGTTGGAGTATGGGAAGCGAGACACATCGAGCCCCACAGCTGGCGATATTTTCAACAAGGCAGTGCGGACTATCAAAGTGAAAACCGCTAACCGCCTTCCTCAATTACAGCGACTCCCCACGCGGGCAGGGTGATTGTGCCGTTCTGTGATACCGCTTCGCCGGAAAGCAGATTTTTGCCAGATTGGAATGCATAAGTCACCGACGCCGGAGCCGCCGAATAGTTCATAACATAGTGAACCGCGTGCCCATCGGCCAGCATCCCGCTGCGCATGATCGTCGGGAAATGGAGCGCCTGCTGCGGTCCCCAGAGATTGGCGCGCTTGACGCTGTCCTCCAGAATTTTTTCGATCATCGCGTCGCTCGGCATGAATCCAACGTAGGTCACTTCGCCTTTCCCGTAGTTGTTGCGGACGATCGCCGCATATTTTCCCCAGACCGGATGGTGATAGCGCGCAAGAACGGTGCCGGTCGTCGGCGTTAGCAACTCCATCCACCAGCGCGCGGCATTTTCGCCGGCGCCGACGTGGTACGCCTCACTCTCCAAGGTCACGCCCTCAGGAATCGTAAACTGGTTGTACTGCACACCGGCGGCTTCGGCGATCATTCCCGGCTGAGTCGTCGAGCGCGCCTTCACATTTTCGTCGGAGAATCCGCTCTTGAACGTATAAAGCAAATGCCCACCCGCTTTAGCAAACGCGTTCAGACGCTCGATCTCCGCATCCGACGCGGCGTACAGCGCGGGAACGACGATGAGCTTATACGCCGACAAGTCCGTCGTCGAAGGATCGACGAAATCCACCTCGGCGTTCATCCGATAGAGCGCGTCGTAGTAGGGACGCAGTACATCGTTGTAGGTCGTCTTCGATGTCCAGCCAAATTTGAACGAATCGAACGCGGTCAGCGCGCGATTGCTGAAATAAATGGCGATGCGATTCCGCTTTCGCATGTTGACCAGCTGCGGCCCCAATCGCGCCAGATCCTTGCCGATCGAACCTGCTTCTTCATAGGTTGGATTCGGCTTGAAATCCTGACTCAGCAACCCGCGCCAATACGTTTCGATCGCGTTCGCGGTCGTCCCCCAATGCCAGTACCCGACCATATTCGCACCAGACGCAAGATGACTGAACGCTTGCAGTCGAAGCTGTCCCGGATACGGAGTCCACTCTGGAAATCCCTGCGCTTCGGTCTCGATCAGCAGATAATTCTGTCCGCTACGCATCGACCGCGCCAGATCGCCGCCGAACGCGATCTCGGTTCCGGTGAGGTGATCCTGCGTCGGGTGGTAAATGTCGATGCCCGCCATATCCAACGTACGCGCCGCGGCAAAGTGATCGACGGCGGGCTGAATTCCGTATGAGTATCCGCGCCAGTCGAGATCGAAATTTTGTGTCACGAACTGACCCGCGCGCGCATGTTCACGAACAAGCTTCGCCTGCCACGCGAGGTACTCCGTAACGAGCCCTCGCTGGAATTCAGCGAACGCCGCGGCTAGGCTCGCGTTGATCGTTCCATTCACCGACGGAAAATCCGCCCAGTCGTTGACGCGATTGCTCCAATAGTCGAGGCCGAATTCTTTGTTCATCGCGGCGAGATTAGGGAAGCGCTCGCGCAGCGACTTCACAAACGCTGCCTGCACGTTCGGCCCGCTTGTGTCATAAGCCTTCGTTTCGTTATCGAGCTGGTAGCCGATCACCGACTTGTGATTCTTGACGTGATCGATCAAAGCAACGATGACTTCCTGCGCCGCGTCACGAAAATTGGGATTCGTGATGTCCATGTTCTGGCGCCGGCCATACTCGGCCGGACCTTTCGGAGTGATCACGAGGACATCCGGATGCTCGCGCGCAAGCCACGTCGGAATCGCGTAGGTCGGAGTTCCGACGATGACGTTGACTCCCGCCTTGTCCATCGCGTCGAGCACTCGATCCACATGACTGAAATCAAAAACTCCACGCTTCGGCTCCAGCGTTCCCCACGTAGACTCGGCAATGCGCACAACATTGATTCCTGTCACCTTCATCATGCGAACGTCTTCGTCGAGGCGATCCGTTGGCGCGTACTCGTCGTAATACGCGGCGCCGAAAAGAATCGTCCGCTGCCCCTGCAAAGACTGCCCGGCGACTTGAAATACATTTGTTCCAAAGAAGGCGGCGAAAACAAAGATTTTCAGCATTCGACGTCTACTCATCAAAATGACCTCATTTGGAAGCTCAGCGCGTCGAGAAATCATGTGCGAGTCGGCTGATGGGGATCCCTGTTTCCACCGGCAGATAGAGTGACTTCTTGAGCGCATTACTACAGCCGCTAGATTTCTTCACCGAGACTATACGCCTCGGATGGAAGAGACATCCCGACAAACGCCGTTACCGTACGAGTGGAATCCCGAGCCAAAAAGCACTTGTCCGGTTATGCGACTTATCGGGAGTTGGCAAAGCTTCAATGGAGGCAGTACGAAGATTTCACCCGCATGATGACGCTCCTCTCCAAGAGACCGGGCAGCGTTGACAAAGATCAATTGATTCGATGACAATGCACGCGCCTAAATCCACTACAAACCCTGTTTTTTGTCGGGAGAAAAGCTCGGGGCATGATGTTCCGGATCGTCAGAACGATATTCGCCGCTGGTCTTTTCTGTATCTTGATCGTTGCCACGAGCACGGCTCAAGACGTGCCAAACTCTTTCGATCCTCCAAGCATGAAACGTTATGAGGGAAGCGAGATCATCGGCTATCGCGGCCCAAAATTCGATGAGTATCTAGTGCCCCTGGGGCCGCCTACAAGCCAGGATCCTCCGGCCTACAAAAAGAGCGTGCCACTGGAAGGTCAGGTGAGCTACTACACGTACTTGGCCCCGGAAGGCCGAACTCCGACTGAACTCTTTCGTAACTACAAACTGGAGTTTCAGCGGCTCAGCCTGGAAACCCTGTACGAGAAAGGTGCCGGCCAGCCGGGTTGGTTTGGTCCCACGACGACAAAAATAGCCAAGGAAAACGACATCGGACAGATCATCTTCTATAACCAGGACGAGGAGCGCATGCTGGTTGGCAAAACGAAAGATGCCCAACCGACCTATTACGTCGTTTTCGTAACGGCCTACCGAGCTGGCATCGTGCCGGACCGCTTGGGGACGAGAGTGAACAAGGGCCGGGCGCTGGCGCAAATTGTGGTCGTCGCTCCGGACACCCTGGAAAAGAAAATGATGTTCGTGAATGCCGACGATATGAAGAAGGCGCTTCACGATTCCGGCAGTGTAGCGCTGTACGGCGTGAACTTCGACACCGACAAGGATGTGGTGAAGCCCGAATCGCAGCCCACGCTGGCTGAGATCGCAAAGCTAATGAAGAGCGACACTTCTCTTCGGTTGCACGTCGTTGGGCACACGGATAACCAAGGGAAGCCCGACTACAACCTTGATTTGAGTCGCAGACGCGCTGCGAGTGTGGTGGCGCAACTAACCGGCGCGTACGGGATCGCAGCAAATCGCCTCGATGCATTCGGCTGTGGTGTCTATGCCCCGGTCGCATCCAATGAAGCGGAAGCCGGTCGCGCCAAGAACCGGCGAGTGGAGCTGGTGCGCTGGTAGCCGTTATGTCCGGTAACCCGACCTGCCGAGACTGAGCCGGTCCCAGGATACTTTCCTATACAGGTCCAGCGACTACCAGCATTAGAATCGCAGCCACGAAGGTGGCCAAATGGCAAACTTTGTCTTGGTTCATGGCGCCTGGCAGACAGCCTGCACCTGGGACCTCGTGATTCCCAAGTTGCGGGCACTTGGAAATCAGGTGTGGATTCCGAGTCTGACCGGCCTGGAAAACGATGCGAACCTGCTCACACCTGCTATTGGCCTCCAGACGCACATTGATGACGTGGTTCGTCTCCTGACGCACGAAGATTTGCAAGATGTAACTCTAGTAGGTCATAGCTATGCGGGCATGATCATCACCGGTGTTGCCGAAAATGCGCTGCATCGATTGAATCGCCTCGTCTACGTCGATGCCTTCGTTCCGTGCGACGGTCAGTCCGCGCTCGATCTTCTTCCTGAAACCATCGTGCACTCGTTCCGGCAACAGGCTGAGAATGCGGGTGAGGGATGGCGCCTAAAGGGAGGCGAAGGGCAGCTTGATATGTGGGGGCTAAGGGATGGCCCCGCGCGAGACTTTGTTCGATCTCGGTTGTCAGATTTCAGCCTGAATTGTTTTCAGGAAGCAATCAGGGCTCCTGCGAACGCAGCAGCCAAACTCCCTCGAACGTTCATCGCCTGTGTTGCAGAAGGATATCCTGCGCGGCCGATTTTTCAGCAGTTCGGCGACCGGGCAAAACAAGACGGTTGGGATTACATTGAACTTCCAACCGGTCACGACTGTCACGTCGAGATGCCGGACGCTTTTGTGTCCTCGCTTCTTGCCAACTCCCGATAAACGGCGTCATCGAAAACTGAGATAAATCCCTGGCACTTGTCCGGTTACGCGCCATCGGGAGTTAGGCCACTATCAATACCGATCCATCAGCATGATTTCCTCACTCTGTTCGTCCGCCTGCGAATACAAAATGTACCGCCCGTCAGGTGACACCGATATCCCATCGTCAAAATCCTTGTCTAGCGTAAAAACATCCTTCGCATTGTGCGAAGCCAGATCGAAATACCGCATCGTCCTCGGCGCATCGTTCGGAACAAAGTAAAATCCGCCGGGTACGAGCTGCCAAAGCGTCCACTGCAGCATTCGAGGGGTCGCTTCCGTCTGAATCCCCGGCTTCGGGTCCGCGAGTGAAATCTTCTGCAATTGAAAATTCACCTCGCGCGACGCGAAATATAGATAGGCGCCATCCGGCGACTCTGCTGGTCGCAACGTATGCTCGTGCGTCGGCAGTTCCTCCGCCGCTCCCCCTTTCACTGGGCACCGGTAAATCTTGTGTCCCAACTCCACGTCCGATGTGAAGTAAATCCATGTCCCATCGTGCGACCATGTTGGCAACTTCATGTCCTCAACGTCGGTCTTCAGCTTCCGCGGCACTCCCTCCGTCACATCCACGATATAAACCGACGATGGATTCGTCCCCGCTGTATCAAATGCGATCCTTTTCCCGTCCGGAGACCATCTCGGCGCTCCCGTAGTCGTTAGGTCCTTCGACAACTTCACCGGATTCGCACCATCCCCATCGCTCATCCACACCGACCACGAACCTCCTCGCGTCGACTCAAACGCGATGTGCTTCCCGTCGGGCGAATATTGCGGCGAGTTTTGCTGGCGCGTCGAAGTGATCACCTTCACCGGAGGGGCCTCCGGATGCAGCAGGTCTCGGCGCCAGATGTTGTAGATTGCTGAGCTCGAGCTATAAGCGATTTTGTCGTTCTGTGGCGAAATTGTCGGCCACGTCGGTTGATCTCGGGTTTCGATATCCCGAACGGAATGGTCACGGAGATTGATAACTGCCATTTTCATCCCGCCGAAACCATATGCATAAACCAACCGCGAATCGTCGCCGCTAATCGCGAAACCCGAAATGTTGTTTGAAAGCGATATCAAAATTGTGGAAGCTCCGCCCGTCACGGGCACCGAGTCAATCTCCATCGCGTGTAACCCGTGAATGCACGAATAAAACAGTGTCTTTCCATCTTGCGAGAAATGCGGAAAGCCTTCATGCATGCAAGCCGGGTTGTGCGGCAATGGTTGCACCTCCAGCGTTTCCAACGACACTCGAAACATCCGGTCGAGCGGTTCCGTCGGCAGCGGGTCGTCGAACGCGATCCATTTCCCGTCCGGCGACCAGTCAATTCGTGTCGTAGGAAAATACGGAGGATGCGTCCTGACCAATAGTCGCTCGGCCCCGCCCAGCGCCGGTATTAGATAGATTCCGCTTTCGCTTCCCGCCATCCGGTGAATCGCAATTTGCGTCCCATCGGGAGACCACGCCGAGCTGATCCATTCCGATGGGTGATGTGTCAGTTGTAACAAGGTCTCGCTTCCAAGCGCTTTCACGTACACGTCGTATCCAGCGCTCCTCGACTGGGGGTTGCCATTCCAGGCAAACGCGATCCGCGATCCGTCCGGCGAAAATGCCGGCGCCGTGTCGCTTCCCGGTAACGTGCTGAACGGAATTGGTACGGAGGCCTTCGAACTCGCCTGAGGCTTGCTGCTCAAAAACACAAAGCCCAGCACAGCCACCAGAAATGCCCCAACAACCACGACACCCACCACCATCGTTTTCTTCGATCGACGAGCGTGCCCGACACCGTATGACGCGTCGGAAGCGTCGGCTGCAGTCAATTCCTCAACGCCGCCCTCGACATCATTCCCGGTATTGCCTTGGTCCGCTGGACCAATCTCCCCAATGAACCGGTAGCCCCGCCTCGGCAGCGTCTCGATATACCGCGGATTGTCGGCCGAGTCCCCCAGCGCATCCCGCAGCCGGTTCACTGCGGCGCTCAGCCCGTGATCGAAATCGACGAAGGTGTCCGAAGGCCACATCGATTGCTGCAGCTCTTCCCGCGTAACAAGCACGCCGGGCTTGCCCAGCAACAGCGCCAAGACCCGAAAGGACTGCCCGGGTATCTTCAGTCGTATTTTATTCTTGAAAAGTTCCTGACTATCTAAATCCGCGAGGAAAGGACCGAAGCGGATGCTCTGCGCCTTGCCGGAGTTCTTCAATGGTTCGGCCCTGTCACTCACGGAGACCTGCTGGTGGGCGAAAGCGTATCACAAAAACGAAGTCACTACTCTCGTAAGTACCGTATTTTCAGTCTCTCACACTGTGAAACACAAATGAACCCGATGTGAACTCCGCTGCATTGATCCACTTGTCGGCTTCGCCGATTTTGCGAGCACCCAGGGGGGTGCCTCGTGAATCTAGCCAGAGTTTTGCTGTTGATTATTCTGACCGGCGGATTGAGCATTCGGGTTACTGCTCAATCCCAAGCTCAATCCGAAAATCAGAGTCAGGCTCGGGCGCAGGATCTCTCCCCGGTTCAGGCCCCCGCTACCGCTCAGACCCACGCCTCGGTGCTACACATCATTTGCAACATCGGCTACACGAACGCCCAATGCCGCGCCCGGACCGAAGCCCTCCGCGTCGTCCTCCAGAAATACCCCATCGGTGCCCTCGGCGAGTGGACCTGGGTTGTGGTCCGTTCGAACGACTGGAAGAAGGCCCTATCCGATCGCCTCTTCTCCCCGGATGTGCCGGCGCTAACGTACCTACCCGCGAGGGAGACCTACTTCGACGAAGCCTTGTTACTCGACTCTTCCGTCCGCGCAGTTCAACTCTCCGCAGCGTGGAATATGTCGATCCCCGCGCTCCTCGACCTTGCGATCCGCCACGAAATGGGTCACGCCCTTTGCAACAACTCCGACGAACTCGCCGCACAACGGACCGCCGTCCTCATCCAATCCGGCGAATCCCCAGCGTGCGCCTCCCACAAGGATCCAGCCCAATCGTCGCTTCCCCGGATTACCTCCAAAGCCCCATAACACCACGTAAACCCAATTACCGAAGCCAACAGCCACCGTAAATTTATTGAGTGGCACCGAAAGACTGATAACGCCGTTGCCGACAAGTGCCACGGCACGTTCGGATCGTGTTGACCGAATTTCCGGTTGCGGTAATCGACCCCACATCCGAAGGTCGTGAAGCCGACAATCTAACCTCAATAATGCTGGATGCCGAAGGACGGGGTTTTCGATTTTCCAGTTTTCGACGTTTTGAGTCGTTTCCAAATGGAAATGGATGGAAAACGAATGCGTGGGTGGGAATTTACTTTCGAGCCGAAAGCGCAACATCCTTCCGCGTCGCACTCTTCTGAAACGCCGCCCGGAATCCCGGATCGCTCCGCAACGGATCGAACCGCGGATCGTACGGCAAATAAATCAACCAATTCGAATGATGCTGATCCGCCCGCTTCAACGATTCCAGCGCCTTCGCCTTATCTCCAATTTCCGTCCACGCCGCCGAAATATAGTAGTCCGGCACCACTGAACCACCCGGACTCGCGAGCGCGGCATGCAGCGACTGCTTTGCTTCCGCGGTCTTCCCGGTTCGCGCAAGCTCGTACGTCATCAGAATCAGCGTGATCGGATTATCCCGCTCTAACGCCTCGGCCTCGCTGAGTTCCGCCAGCGCCGCCTTGCCATCATCCAGTTGTCCGTACACGATCCCCAGCAGTTGATGCGCCGGTATAAAATCCGGATAAAGCTCCAGCGCCCGTTTGCATTCCCGCGCCGACTCTTCATTCCTCCGCATCAGAAACAACGCCCACGCCAGAGATGTTTGCACGCTCGGCGAAACCGGATCGAGCTCCTGCGCCCGTTTCGTCACCGCCACAGCTTCCTCGCCGCGCCCCATCCCCAGCAGCGCAAATCCGTAATATTGATACGCAGCCGCGTAGTTCGGATCGATCGCCACAGTCGCTTTGAATTCGCGTTCCGCTCCCACCCAGTCGTGCTCGTAGTCGGTCAGCGCAGACAACATTGCCACATGCGCTTCCGCGTTCGATTTATCCAGCGACATCGCCTTGCGCGCCGCTTCTTCTGCCTTTGGATACGCCTCCGACGGAGGCAGATACTCGTAGAAGCCGATCAGTTGCAGACAATTCGCCAGCGCCGCATACGCCCGCGCGTAGTTCGGATCGATCTGGATTGCTTCGTTCAGCAGATCGACCGCTTTCGTAAGCGACCCTCGGCTTCGGTTCGTCGCGAAAAACTCCGCCTTCATATACTTCTCGTAGGCGTCGTACTTCGCCGTCTCCGGCCCCGCCGGCGCCCGGACCGGCTGCCCTTGGAAGTGCGGCAGGATCGCCGTCAGAACCTGCTTCGCGATCGAATCTTCCGCGCTGAAAATGTTCTCGTTGTTCGCGCTGAATGTCTGCGACCAGACTTCTTTACCTGCCGGCCCGATGACCCGCACTTTCACAATAATTTTCCCGGCTTCGCGATGCAGGTTTCCATCAACGACCGCTTGGACGCGCAGTCTTTCCGCCGCCGTCTTGGCGTCCGGCTCCGTCCCCAACACCGCTCGGATCGTGGACGAAGAGCGCACCGTCAGCCGCTCCACCGTCTTGAGCCTGTCCGCAATCGCATCCGAAAAACCGACCCCCAAGTACGAATCCTCCGCGTTCCGCTGATCCACTCCGAAGGGAAGTACCGCCACCGATCGCATCGGATCACCATCCGACGCCGCCACCTCGGTCTCACTCGGATGCCTCCACCGTTCCATCCCGATGATTGCCAACACCGCCCCGGCAATAATCACCGCAGCCGCAAGAAAAACTCGGACCGTCCGCCCCGAACTCTTCCCGGAAGGGACCACAATCGAAGTAGGCACCGCGACCGGCGGCTCTGCCGTTCGAATATCGTCCACCTTGTCCGCATCGCCATCCATGAATTCCAGACCCGCTGGCGGCTCAACAATTTCGCGGGCAGCTGCTGTCGCCTCGCTTCCCCCGATCGTCTCTCCCGCCGACCCTTCGGTAAACGGCCCGACGTATCGGTATCCTCCGCCCCACCTTGTCTCGATAAATTTCGAACTCGTCCGCGTTTCCCCAAACGCCTTCCGGATGCTCCCGATCGCCTTGCTCACGCTCTGGTCGTAAACTTCCTGTCCATCCCAGAAGCGTTCCAGCAACTCCTCACGTGTAATCATCCTGTGACGGTTTTCGATCAGGTGTAGCAATACCAGATAGGGCTTCCGCTGGAGCGTGACTGTTCCTTCCGCCGTCACCAGCAGTTGCTTTTCAGTGTCCAGATAACTTGAGCCGAGAACGTACATTAGGTAGGAATCCGGGGGACTTGAGCGCGGAGTATACCCCGGTTCTCCTCGATTTCCTATTTTCTTCCCATTTCGGTCAGGAATTATTCCAGCACTCTCGCTACCTTTCAACCAATCAGCAGTCGATCGGACCACCCCGGCGCTGCCATTCGCGTTTCTGGCCTAGCCAATGCGGGTGGAATGCGTCGGGGTTCCAAGAAGCGGAGAACTTCACGATGGTTGGGTCGGATTCCTACGAAGAAGAGTCGTCGCGGTGGAAGGGTTGGGCTTTCGTCCTTCTCGTCATCGCCGCCTGCATTTTTCTTCTGAAGCTTTTGGGCTGAGCTCACCGGGAGAGCGCACGATGCTCAATTCGAACGAGCCGCGAAACATGCAACCCGAAGCGGGAGATACGCAGGACATATCTCCAAAACTCCGAGAAATTTTTCGCAAGAAGCGTCGTCTGGCGCTAGCAAGGCAGCGTCACAGCAAGCGCTGTTCACCGTTAGTTCTTGTGCGCGTAATGTTTCACGTCTACAGGCGTATGCATCGTCGCATGGTGAACATGCTTGTTCGCGCCTTCGTAGGAGTCAATCTTGTGCGCGTGCTGCATCGACGTCCCGATGTCGTCAAGCCCCTTGATTAGCACTTCTTTGCGCGACGGCACGATGTCGAAGTGATATGTGAGCCCGTGCTTGTCGCTCACCGTCTGATTCGGCAAATCGATCGTCAAAGAATAACCTTCTTCTTTTTCCGTCCGCTTGAATAGCTCTTCGATCTCCGCTTCGGTCAGCGTCGCCGGTAAAATCCCGTTCTTAAAGCAGTTGTTATAGAAAATATCCGCATAGCTCGGCGCCAGAATCACGCGGAACCCGTAATCCTTCACTCCCCACGGCGCATGCTCGCGGCTCGACCCGCACCCAAAATTCGCCCGCGCCAGCAACACCGACGCGCCCTTATACCGCGGGAAATTCATCACAAAATCCGGATTGGGCCTCTCCCCCGGATTGAAATACCGCCAGTCATAAAACAAAATCCGCCCAAACCCCTCCCGCGTCAGCGCCTTCAAAAACTGCTTCGGCACCATCTGATCAGTATCCACGTTCACCCGATCCAGCGGCATCACCATCCCTGTATGTGTGCTAAACGGTTGCATTTATTTCTCCGCATTTTCTCAAGATCGTCATCACGTCTGCGCTCTCACTCAATCTTGTCATCCTGAGGCGCCAGAAGGGCGCCGAAGGATCTCAGCCTTCACACCTGCAACCAATTCCAACTCTCAGCCTCTATTCCACATTCGCCACATCAAACTCCCTCACATCCACAAAATGCCCCGCAATCGCCGCCGCCGCCGCCATCACCGGCGACACCAGATGCGTCCGCGAATCGCGCCCTTGCCGCCCCTCGAAATTCCGATTCGAAGTCGACGCGCTCCGCTCATGCGCCGGCAGAACATCATCATTCATGCCGATGCACATGCTGCACCCCGCATCGCGCCATTCGAATCCCGCCTCCGTGAAAATCTTATCCAGCCCTTCCTTCTCCGCCTGCGTCTTGATCCCGCGCGACCCCGGCACCACCAGCGCCTGCTTCACCGAACGCGCCACGTGCTTACCCTCAACAAGATGCGCCGCCGCCCGCAAATCATCGATCCGCGAATTCGTGCACGACCCAATAAACACGCGATCAATCGGAATATCCACAATCGGCGTCCCCGCCTTCAATCCCATATAAATCAGCGCCCGCTCCGTCGCCTTCTGATCGTTCGGATCGCTGAACGATCCCGGCTCTGGCACGCGCGCCGTCACGCCGCTCACCATCCCCGGATTCGTCCCCCACGTAACCTGCGGCACCAGATCCTTCGCATCCAGCGTCACCACGGTGTCGAACTTCGCATCCTTATCCGTCACCAGCTTCTTCCACCGTTCGACCGCTTCCTGAAACGCCGCGCCGCGCGGCACAAACGGCCGCCCTTCCAGATAAGCAAATGTCGTCTCATCCGGCGCCACCATCCCCGCGCGCGCCCCGCCTTCGATCGTCATATTGCAAACGGTCATCCGCCCATCCATCGACAGCCCGCGAATCGCTTCGCCGCTGTACTCCGCCACATGCCCATTCCCGCCGCTGATTCCGATCTTCCCGATAATCGCGAGCACGATATCTTTCGCCGTCACGCCCTTCGGCCGCTTCCCGTTCACCACAATATTCATCGTTTTCGAGCGCGACTGCACCAGACACTGCGTCGCCAGCACATGCTCCACTTCGCTCGTCCCAATCCCAAACGCCAGCGTCCCAAACGCCCCATGCGTCGACGTATGCGAGTCCCCGCACACCACCGTCTGCCCCGGCTGCGTAATCCCCAGCTCCGGCCCGATCACATGCACGATGCCCTGATTCGCGCTGTGCATGTCAAACAGCCGCACGCCAAACTCTTTGCAGTTCTTCTCCAGCGCATCGAACTGCAGCCGCGCCGCCTCATCCACGATCGGCAGCAGCCGATCCTTCGACACCGTCGGCACCGAATGATCCATCACCGCAAACGTCAGATCCGGCCGCCGCACCGTGCGCCCCTCCGCCCGCAACCCCGCAAACGCCTGCGGCGAAGTCCCTTCATGGATCAAATGCCTATCAATATAAATAAGAGCCGGCTTTCCCGGCTCCTCGTGCACCACATGGTTATCCCAAATCTTCTCGTAAAGTGTTTTGCCAGCCATACTTTAGCCTCGTCAGCGTCGCACGCCCATTTTAACACCGCAGCAACATCCCAAGCGAATTTCAGGCCTCGCGATTCCCGAAGAAAGAAACAGCAGGGAATAGGGCTCGCCCTCGCGAACGAGCCCTGCTCCGCTCAGGCGTCAATCACCCGTCGTCGTCGGTGCGTCCACCAGCGCCTTCCACGCCCCATCCAGCTGCTTGCCCCACACGACCACATACGTCGCCTTCATTGTGCTCGGCTTCTTTTTCTTGTCGCTCGTCGTCATCTGGAAATCGCCAATCTCGTACGCCATGTCGCCGCCCTTCGCCACCACGATCTTCGTCGGCGCAAACGACAGCGCGAAGTTCGGATCCTGCATCATCCCCGCCATCGCCTGCTGGATCGCATCGCGCCCCTTCACCGCCGCCATCCCCGGCGCCATCACCACCGCGTTCTCCGCATAAAACGTCGCCATCTTCGCCGCATCCTTATCTCCCGCCGCC
>Ga0206871_10012_pt1 | contig 48692 bp, 39 predicted proteins | sample Alteio_BWOrgCont_33_FD_152627 | JGI IMG/M metagenome (GOLD analysis project Ga0206871, IMG submission 152627) | Enriched cells from forest soil in Barre Woods Harvard Forest LTER site, Petersham, Massachusetts, United States -... | ecosystem: Environmental > Terrestrial > Soil > Temperate forest >...
AGCGCGCGAAGGCCGAATCCGCGCTCGAAAAATTGTGGTCGAGACGAACGTCCCATGTGCCTTCGTTGAGCTTTCTGGTCAGCTGATCAGCGTAGTTAAAACCCGTTGAACCAATTGCGTTAGGCGTCGGGTAGAGTGCAACGACCTTTGCGCCAATCGGATTGACCATCGCTGCCGGAATGACGTTGCAAGGAGTGCCGCCGGTCTGAGAGCCATCGCTATTCGGCACAATTCCATTTCCTGACGCATCGCACTGTAAGGACGTGGGTGTGAACTCGAATGGATTGCGAAGATTAGAGAATCCGTCTCCGTTGAATTGCGGCGCTCCAGCCGCGAAGCCGGGGCGAGGGTTACCGGATGGATCGAGGCTATAGTCGTAATCGCCATTCGCGTCCGGCGTCACCATGGCAGTAGTTGGAACGAACCCCGGATACGTCACGCCCTGGCGTTGCATCTTGGCCTGATAATCCAGGAACAAAAACGTTTTGTCCTTCTGGATCGGGCCGCCCAGCGACCCGCCAAACTGGTTCAGATTGAACTTTTGCGGTGCCTGCGTGAAATATTCGTTGGCGTTGAGCTTGGTGTTGCGGAAGAACTCAAACAGCGATCCGTGCCATTGGTTCGATCCCGACTTGGTCGTAACTAGAACAGTGGGACCGGCGCGCTCGCCGTATTCCGCAGAGTACGTATAGGTCAAGACCTTGAATTCCTGGATGTCGTCGATCGACGAGAAGATGGCAATTCCGCCTTCATCCAACTGATTGTTATCGTTTCCGTCGAGCAACCAGTCGGTCTCCTGTTCGCGTGAGCCACCCACCGAAAGCGAAAACGATCCGCGAGTGGAAGCTTCGCTGCTGGGCGCCCCGTTGAAAAAGCTTTGCGGGTTCGTCGATGCAGTCGTGCCGGGCGTGAGCGTGGCCAGTTGCACGAAGTTGCGGCCGTTGAGGGGAAGGTCGGCGACCTCTTCGGAGGTGATGACCTGCCCCAGCGTTGGATTCGCAGTCTCGACCGCTACTTCCGTGGCGCTCACCATAACGGTCGAAGAGACAGACGCCGGCAAAAGGCCGAAATCCACTTCGCGATGCTCGTCTACTTGCAGCCGGATGTCTTTCTGCTCGGCGGGCTGGAATCCCTGCGACTCCACGTGAATCGTGTAGAACGCGACCGGCAGCAACGGGACCAGATAATATCCCGCGTCGTTGGTCTTGGCCTCGCGAGAAATGCCGGTACCTTGGGATGTGACCTTCACCGTCGCACCTGCGACCACCGCGCCCGCCTTGTCGGAGACCGTTCCCGAAAAACTACCGGAGGCCTGGCCGTGTAGTACCGGGCAGCCCGAAACCGCAAGTGACAACACAACTGCAACCAGCAGCGCCCTCTTATTCAGCATTCCTACCCCTTTTCGGCGGACCCGCGCCGAATGACGAAAGTGACTTTCCGTTTGGCGATAAACCGGGAGGTCGTTGGACCGTAGAAGGGCCTTATAAATGGCAGCTCCTTCCGAAGTCAAGACTTTTCAGCCGGAGAAGAAGATTAGCCGCTGGCTTCTTTACCTTTTTTGCACAGATGAGTGCAAGACGGCGCCGGGAAATCTGCACGAATGTTCTAGATCACAACCGGAGACCGAACCCATTTCAGGTACGAACTGCCCACTCTTCGTCAAAACGCGCGCGGTCGTAAAAGGATTTCTGTGTTCCGACGCCTGTCGTCGACAGTCCAGCGTACAGATTGGCACGCCGCACCGCTTCTTGCTCCGGCACTCCCTCCGCCAGGAATACGGCGAAGCTCCCGATGAATGCGTCTCCTGCGCCAGTGCTGTCGATGCTTTTCACCACAAACGGAGCCACATGCTCGCTCACTCCGCGAGCTGCGAGCATTGACCCATTCGCTCCCAGAGTGATGATGACTCGGCGAATGCCGCCGGCCACCAGATTCTCCGCACACTTCTTCGCGTCTTCGATACTTCGTATTGCGACCCCGGCAATTGTTTCCGCCTCACTCTCATTCGGAACGAAATAATCAAGTTCGGCCAGGGCACCCATATCGACGGGCTGACCAGGCGCCGGGTTCAAGATGCATCGAATGCCATGCCTTCGCGCGAACGCGACCGTGTAGTACACGGTTTCGAGAGGAATTTCAAACTGGAGGACAATGCAATCGACGGTTTTCAACATCTCAGCCGACGCCTCAACATCCGCCGGCTTTAACGCGTCGTTGGCCCCTTTCACCACCAGAATGCGGTTTTGTCCGTTGGGCTCGACGAAGATCGGCGCCACGCCGCTGGACAATCCCTCAACTAGCTTCACATGGGTTGCGTCGATGCCCAGCTTCTTAAAGTTGTCGATGGTAGCCGGACCAAACAGGTCGTTCCCAACTCGCGCCACCATGAACACATCCGCGCCGCAAAGCCGAGCGGCCACTGCCTGATTCGCGCCTTTGCCACCGAATCCGAGATCAAATTTCTGGCCGAAGATGGTCTCCCCCGGCTTCGGAAACCGGTCTGTGAATGTCGTGAGATCGATGTTGGCACTTCCTACCACCGCAATGCGAGGACGCCGGGGCATGGTTTCTTGAGAGAACCTGGGAACGCCGAGTCTATTTGGCGTCTCCGATTGTGTCAACGGAGTGGCAGTGCCTACGAGCAGGGACTGCCCACCTCACTTGTGGCGCGCGTATAAAGAAGAGTACAGTTACACACTTTGCGCTCGTCACAACACCCCTAAAGGAGAACCGATGTTCACGCCTTCGAGTTTGAGCATTGCGCTGCTGATGATGATCACCAGTGCTGTGTGTTGGGGTTCGTGGGCCAACACCTATAAAGGCGTCAAACGCTACCGTTTCGAGCTTTTCTACTGGGACTACGCCGTCGGCATCTTCTTAATCTCACTCGTACTCGCCTTCACCATGGGGAGCGCCGGGCACGATTCTTCTAGCTTTGTGAACAACGTCCGCTCGGCAGACACTTCGAACATTGTCAATGCGCTCATCGGAGGCGCGTTGTTCAATCTCGCCAATCTTTTGCTCGTGGCAGCGATCGACATGGCTGGCCTCGCCGTCGCGTTTCCCATTTCAATTGGCATCGCTCTCGTGGTTGGAACTGTATTGAGTTATGCACTTCAACCGAAAGGAAACGCCGTTTCCCTGGCCCTCGGCGTGGGATGCGCGTTTATCGCTGTGCTTTTAGATGGCAAGGCTTATGGAAGTCTCGTTTCTGCGGGACGCTCTGTCTCGAAGAAGAGCGTGGTCACATGCGTCGTGTCAGGGGTTCTGATGGGCTTGTGGGCTCCGTTCATGACTCACGCCATGACTCGTGGCAATTCGTTGGGACCCTATAGCGCAGCCGTGTTCCTGACTCTGGGAGCACTGCTCTCCTGCTTTATCTGGAACATCTATTTCATGAAGCATCCGCTGGTCGGAGAGCCGGTAAGCTTCAGCGGATTTTTCAGCGGGCCTGCCTCCGGGCATGTGCTCGGGCTTCTCGGCGGATTCATCTGGGGGGTTGGCACGGTCTTCAATCTCGTGGCTGCAAGCTTCACCGGCGTTGCCATCTCCTACGCCATTGGCCAATCTGCTCCCATGGTTGCCGCGCTCTGGGGAATTTTCGCGTGGAAGGAATTCGAAAACTCAGGACCTCGAGCCAAAGTGTACCTTTGCCTGATGTTCATCTTCTATGGCCTGGCGATTTTCCTGGTCGCACGCGCGAACGGCTAAGCCTTACTTCCCTTTGATCCGGTTCACAAACAGTTCCAGGAAACGGTCGGCTTCTGAAGCCATGCACACGCGCGCGTTCGGTTTCAGATCGATTACACCTTCAATCTCGTAGTGGTCGCCATGCAGCACGTTTTTCTCGTCTGATCCCATGCGGTTCGCCACGGTTTCTCCGCGCGTAAACTCACCTTTGGTTTCCACATCGACATGCATTTCTTTGAGCGTTCCCAGAGTTGGATCCAAAGCAATCCCCACGGCCAGCGGATCATACATCGCAGCCCCGGCATATCCGCTTTTCTCGCTGCGGGTCAAATAGAAGTCGGCAATCTTCGAGATAAAGTCACTCTGCGGTCCGTGTGATGACTGCAACTCCGCCAAATATTTCCGCGTAATCAGAGTTCGCTCGCCTACGTCAGACCCGACCATCGTCACCATCCAGCCTGCATTAAACACAATCTGCGCCGCCTCAGGATCGTTATAGATATTCGCCTCCGCCACCCCGTCGACATTGCCACCCGAGATCGAGCCGCCCATGATGACGATATCCTTCACTAGAGCCGCAATCGAGGGATCTTTCGAAACTGCAAGCGCAATATTGGTCAGCGGGCCCACCGGAATCAGAGTGATCTCATGCGGATATTTGGGGATCATCTCGATAATCAGGTCTGGGCCAAACCGGGGATCCGCCTTGCATTTCGAAGGCGGCAACTCGACGTTCGCCAGGCCATTCTTGCCGTGCCAGTACTGCGCAGTAATCAGCTTCTGATTGAGCGGATGTTGTGCCCCACCGGCGACTACAACATCGCAGCGTCCCGCCAGCGAAACAATCTTCAGCGCGTTCTCCAGTCCCTGCCGCGCTTCCACGTTGCCGGGGACGACCGTCAGCGCTTCCACCTTGAACTCTGGAGAATTCAAAGCGAGGATGATGGCCATGGCATCATCAGTCCCCGGATCGGTGTCAATAATCACGCGCCTCGGCGCAGCCTGCGAAAACACATTGGCCAGTGAAGCAATAACGAAGAATGAAATCAGAATGGATGCAGTGTGGAGTTGTTTCAAAGGAAGGGTCCTTTCTCGAAACCCGACGCCGGCTATAGCAGCATACCGGCGATAGATGCCGACATCAGGTTGGCCATCGTTCCGGCCAGCATCGCGCGAATCCCCAGACGAGCGAGTTCACTCTTCTTGTTCGGCGCCAGCGCCCCAATCCCACCGATCTGAATTCCGATGGAGCTGAGATTTGCGAATCCGCAAAGTGCGAATGTCGCGATTGTGAATGAGCGCGGATTAAGCCCCGCTTTCATCGGCCCGAGCATGGAAAATGCCACTAGTTCGTTCAGTACCATGCGAGTGCCGAGCAGAGTTCCAATCACTCCGCAGTCGTGCCACGGAACACCAATCACCCAAGCGACCGGAGCGAAGACGGCTCCGAAAATCTTTTCCAGACTCTCGGGAAACCAAGCCACGTAGTGGTGAATCCCGCCCATAATGCCGTCCGCCAGCGCGATCAGCGCCAGGAACGCGATCAGCATCGCGCCGATATTCAACGCCATATGCAGGCCATCAGTAGTCCCGCGCGCCACCGCACCCAGCAAATTCTCTTCTTTCTCTGCTTGCTCTTCGTTCTCTGGCATAACCACTCGTCCCGCGGTCTTTGGCTCCTCGGTTTCGGGCACAAGCATCTTCGCCATCAGCAGCGTGCCCGGCGCCGTCATGATCACCGCGCTCAGCAGGTGTTTGGGTTCTATGCCAAACGCGATGTAGGCTGCCATGATTCCGCCGGAGACGTGCGCCATGCCGCTCGTCATCACAGTCATCAGTTCGGAATGTGTTAGATCCGGCAGAAACGGCCGGATGGTCACCGGCGCCTCGGTCTGTCCCATGAAAATACTGGCCGCAACGTTCAGCGATTCCGCACCGCTGGCGCCCATCACGCGGGTCATGACCCAGGCCGCAATCTTGATGATGAACTGCATGACGCCGAAATGATAGAGCACGGCGAAAAACGCGCAGATGAAGATAATGGTCGGCAGTACTTGAAAAGCGAAATAGAATCCGAAGTGCGAGCCTTGCTTCCCCAGGTCACCGAAGACAAACTGCGAGCCGACATACGAGTAGCTCAGCAAGCGGCTGACTGCGTCGCCGGCCTTCTGAAAAATCCTCTGCCCAGCGCCGATCCGCAACACACACACCGCAAAAGCGAGCTGCAGGCCCAAACCCCATGCCACGGTTTTCAGTCGAATCGCGCGGCGATTCGTCGAAAAAGCATAGGCCAATGCCAGCATGGTCAAGAGGCCAAGGATTCCAGTGTAGCGTCCCATCAGTTTTTCTCTCCGGGTTTCCCGATCACGCCATGGGTCGTCACATGATGGATCAAAGGTCTCTTGTCGCGCGCGCGCGAATCAGCAATTTGATAGCTCTCTTCCAGCAATGTCCGGGCACGAACCGCGAGCGCTTCTGCATTGTAGTAGATCGTCGCCAGCGCTTCGCCTGCGGAAACCGCATCTCCAACTTTTTTGTGGAGCACAATTCCCACCGCGGGATCAACCGAATCTTCCTTTCGCTCCCGGCCACCGCCGAGAATCACGCACGCTGTTCCCACCTGCTCGCACTGCAGAGCCGCGAGATATCCCGTCTTCGAACTGGAAACGGTCATCGTATGATGAGCCTGGGGCAGCTTCTTCGGATCGTCGATCGCCCGCGGATCTCCGCCCTGCAATTCAACCATCTGTCGAAACTTGTCCAGTGCCTTGCCCGAAGCGATCAATTTCTCGCTGTGCTTTTTCCCCTCCGCGACTGTGTCGGCAACTCCACCCAAATGAAGCATCCAACCCGCAAGCTCAAGGCAGAGTTCCCGCAAATCTTCAGGTCCTTCTCCGCGAAGAAGCTCCACCACTTCGACTACTTCAAGTGAATTGCCGATCATGCGCCCCAGCGGCTGATCCATGTCCGTGATCAGCGCCACCACTTGTTTGCCCATCCGCTCTCCGGTTTCAACCATGAGCTCCGCAAGAAACGCAGCGTCCTTTTCACTCTTCATGAATGCCCCGGAGCCGGTCTTCACATCGAGCACAAGTGCATCAACGCCCTCTGCAAGTTTCTTGCTCATGATGGATGCGCAGATCAGATAAGGACTTTCCACGGTGCCGGTGACATCGCGCAGCGCGTAAAGTTTGCGATCAGCCGGTGCGATCTCGGCCGTCTGCCCAATCATGGCGCAGCCGCAGGTTTCTAGGACGCGGAGAAACTTCTCCACAGAAAGATTCACATTGAAGCCTGGAATCGACTCAAGCTTGTCGAGTGTGCCCCCCGTATGCCCCAGGCCGCGGCCGCTGATCATGGGAACCGCCACGCCCGCGGCCGCTGCAAGTGGTGCCAGCACAAGCGAAGTCTTGTCGCCCACGCCGCCAGTCGAGTGCTTGTCGACTTTCTTTGCTGGCAGCGAAGAGAGATCGAGTACCTCGCCCGATTGCAGCATCGCGTCCGTTAGTGCAGCGGTCTCGGCTCGCGTCATTCCCCGCAGTACCACCGCCATCAGCCACGCGGAAACCTGGTAGTCGGGGATATCTCCGCGGGTGTAAGCGTTCACTATCGAGTCAATTTCGCACCGGGACAATTCTCCGCCATCTCGCTTTTTGCGAATCACATCGATGGCGCGAAAAGTCTGCGTTAGAGCCGGCTTTGGGTTCACTGGAGGCGGAAGCCCTCCGGCAGCAGTTCAGTAATGTGAGCTTGTTTAGGCCCGTCAGCCCCCTGGAAGAAGATTGTTGCGTTAGGGCCGAATTCGTAAATGACCTGACGGCACGCGCCGCACGGCGAGCAAGGCACTCCCTGGTCGTTGACTACCGAAACCGCGCGGATCTCGATCCTGGGCCCAAGCTGAGCGACCGCCGAAAAAATCGCCGTGCGCTCGGCGCAGTTGGTCATTCCGTAGGAGGCGTTTTCCACATTGCAACCGGAAAAGATTTTCCCGTCCGAAAGCAGGATGGCAGCTCCAACTCGGAATCTCGAGTAGGGCGCATAAGCGTTCTTCATGACTTCCGTCGCGGATCGTAGCAGATTTGCTGCCACCTCAGGTTTCAGCTTCTTCTCGCGCATTGGGGACCTTTCGCGGCGAAGCGGCGAAAGCGAGGGGTATTGTAAACCCTCGTCCAACAGGCCACGGCTTTTTCTCGGCCAGTTTCGAACTTACTTCCCCCCAGCCGTGCGCGGCGAACTCGCGTTGTAAGATTTCCTGCCGTACAATTACAGCGCGACGACCTGTTTGCGGCTTTAGTCCCGCGCCGCGAACCAAGGCGAATTCCCGTGCCGGTGGATCAGAACCATCCCGGAGCAGCTCAAGAGATGGCGCATAAGACTGGCGTCCATCAGCCTCATGCGGATTCTTCCCTCGCCATTCTCGGCGGACGTCTGCTCCAGCCGAACTCCGGAATTCCGCTCGACCTGAATTGGCTGCAGGAAGTTCGTGTGAACACCAGCGCGGTGGAACGCCGCGCCCAGAGCGGGGTAACGCGGAGAACGGTCAAGAAGGAATGGCAGGCCGCCTGGCTTCTCCGCGCAATCTCCTGCATGGACCTGACCACACTCTCGGGCGATGACACCGACGACCGCGTGCGCCGTCTGTGCGCGAAGGCGCGCCAACCCCTGCAGCAGGATCTAGTGCGCAAGCTCGAAATCGAGGAACTCGACGTGAAGGTCGCGGCCGTCTGCGTCTATCACGTCTTTGTCGAGACCGCACTGCATGCCCTTGAAGGCAGCGGTATCCCGGTAGCTGCCGTCTCCACGGGTTTCCCCGCCGGCCTGTCGCCGCTCGCTGAGCGGGTCGCGGAAATTCGCCGCTCTGTCGAGGCCGGCGCCCATGAGATTGACGTTGTTATCACTCGCGCCCTTGTCTTTGGCGGACGATGGCAGGCGCTCTATGACGAAGTTGCGGCCTTCAAACAAGCTTGCGGCGCTGCTCACATGAAAGTCATCCTGGGCGCAGGCGACCTGCTTACCCTGCGCAACGTAGCGCGCGCCAGTGTCGTAGCCATGATGGCGGGAGCCGACTTCATCAAGACCTCAACCGGCAAAGAACCTACCAATGCCACGCTGCCGGTTGGCTTGGTGATGACCCGCGCCATTCGGGAGTACGCTCAGCAAACCGGCATGGCTGTGGGATTCAAAGCCGCCGGCGGCATTCGCACTGCCAAGCAATCGACCGACTGGCTGGCCATGATGAAAGAAGAACTCGGGCAATCGTGGATGCTCGCCGCGCTGTTTCGGTTCGGCGCGAGTGGGCTGTTGGGAGACATCGAGCGGCAACTCGAGCATCACGCGACCGGACGTTATTCCGCGGAATATCGTCACCCCATAGCGTAGGGGGCGGATGCTGTGTTTGAAGAAAGACGGAATCGAGTCAATCGAAAATGAGCATTGCTGAAAAATTTCTGACGATGGAGTATGGTCCCGCTCCCGAAGACCCCAAAGAGGCGCAAGCCTGGCTGGAGCGCCACGGCCGTCGTTTCGGGCATTTCATCAACGGCACGTCGCAGGCCCCGGCCGCTGGAGAATATTTCGAGACGATCGATCCTTCCAACGGCGAGAAACTCGCTTCCGTCGCTCAAGGTTCATCCCCAGATATCGACTCTGCCGTGCAAGCCGCGCGCGCGGCGTTTCCGAAATGGCAAGCGCTCACTCCGCACGTCCGTGCGCGTTACCTCTATGCCTTGGCGCGGCTGGTGCAAAAACATTCTCGCCTTCTCGCCGTTCTGGAAACCATGGACAACGGCAAGCCCATCCGCGAGAGCCGTGATATCGACATTCCGCTGGTGGCGCGGCATTTCTACTATCATGCTGGCTGGGCACAACTTCTCAATCAGGAATTTCCCGAGTACGAACCTTGCGGCGTCGTAGGCCAGATCATCCCCTGGAATTTTCCTCTGCTGATGGCGGCGTGGAAAATTGCTCCAGCGCTTGCCACCGGAAACACGGTCGTATTGAAGCCCGCGGAATTCACTCCTCTGACCGTGCTCGTCTTCGCTGAACTTTGTCAGGAGGCGGGATTGCCCGCCGGAGTCGTCAACATCGTCACAGGAGACGGCTCGACCGGCGAGGCCCTGGTCAAACATCCCAACGTAGATAAAATTGCATTCACCGGTTCCACCGAAGTCGGACGCGCGATTCGCAGCGCTACCGCCGCAACTCCCAAGCGCCTGTCGCTTGAGTTGGGAGGAAAGTCTCCCTTCATCATCTTTGACGATGCCGACCTCGACAGCGCCGTCGAGGGATTAGTCGATGGAATCTGGTTCAATCAAGGGCAGGTGTGCTGCGCGGGCTCGCGCTTGTTGATGCAGGAAAGCATTGCTGAGAATTTGATGGCGAAGATCCGGGACCGCATGAGCACGCTGCGCATCGGCCTTCCTCTGGACAAAGCAATCGACATCGGTGCGATCGTCGCGCGCGTGCAACTCGATCGCATCGAGCGCATGGTCGGGCAGGGAATCGCCGAGGGCGCAACCTGCTGGCAGCCGCAGGTCGCCTTGCCGGCGCGCGGTTTTTATTATCCACCTACGCTGCTGAGCAATGTGCATCCCACGTCAGTCGTGGCGCAGCAGGAGATCTTCGGACCTGTGCTCGCCGCGATGACGTTCCGCACTCCGAAAGAAGCGGTCGAGTTGGCTAACAACACGGTCTATGGCCTGGCAGCGTGCATTTGGAGCGAGAACATCAACGTAGCGTTGCACGTGGCCGCGCAACTGAAAGCCGGTGTGGTCTGGGTGAACTGCACGAACCTCTTCGACGCTTCCTGCGGTTTCGGCGGCTACCGTGAGAGTGGATACGGACGCGAAGGCGGCAAAGAGGGCCTGCTGGAATACTTGCAGCCTTCATGGTTCAAGAACGCTCCCGCGCTTTCCGCCGCGCGGCCCCTCGCGGCTCCGCCCACAGAACAAGAACCGGCGACCAGCACTCCCGCCATCGATCGCACCGTCAAGCTCTACATCGGCGGCAAGCAGACGCGTCCAGATTCTGGCTACAGCATGGAAGTGCATTCCGCCGATGGACGTTTGCTGGGTGAAGCCTCGCTCGGTAACCGCAAAGACATTCGCAACGCAGTCGAGGCTGCCCGCAAAGCGGAAGCATGGGCGAAAGCAACGTCGCACAACCGTGCGCAGATTCTTTACTACTGCGCCGAGAATCTTTCCCAGCGACGCGACGAAATTATCCGCGGTTTGACCGCGGTCGTCGGCGCAAAGCAAGCCGCGGCAGAACTCGATCTTAGTGTCGAGCGCATTTTTTCCTACGCAGCCTGGGCTGACAAGTTCGACGGAGCCGTCCACAATCCTCCATTCCGCAATATCGCAATTGCGATGAACGAACCGTTGGGAACCATCGGGATCGTCTGCCCCACGGAGGCGCCGCTCCTCGGTTTTCTTTCGCTCGTCCTGCCGGCGGTCGCGATGGGCAATACCGTGGTTGCGGTCCCGTCCGAGTCATACCCACTCATCACCGCGGATCTCTATCAACTCTTCGACAGCAGTGATGTTCCGGGCGGCGTGGTGAACATCGTCACGGGATACGCCTCGCAGCTTCTGAAAACTCTTGCAGAACACGACGATGTCGACGCCATCTGGTCCTTCGTCGACGAAGCCGGCGCTATTGCCGCGAAAGCCATGTCGGTCGGCAATCTAAAGCAGGTCTGGACCAACGAGGGCCGGGCCATCGACTGGTTCAATCCAAAGCTGGCGGAAGGACGCTGGTTTCTCGAGCATGCCACTCAGGTGAAGAATATCTGGGTTCCGTACGGCGAATGATCTACGCAGGATGACCTCCGGAGAATGAGCTCGGATCGGTTGCTTTTCTTCTGTCTCCGGACTAGCATACTTCCGTTGTTCTTCTCCGCCTGGCATCTTTGACATCACGTCATGCCATCCATGTTCGATCTACGTGCTGATCTTCTATGTGTTGATCTAAGGAGGAAGTATGGGTATCGCAGTTTCACCACAGATTCATCCCCAGGTCGCGGAGTTCCTCGAAAAGCCGCGCAAAATGTTGATCAATGGCCAATGGGTAAGCTCCATTTCTGGCAAGACTTTCCCTACCTACAATCCTTCCACCGGCGAAGTTCTGGCACAGGTGGCGGAAGGCGATCGTGAAGATATTGAACAAGCGGTGAAGGCCGCGCGCAAGGCCTTCGACCACGGCCCGTGGCGGCGATTGACCTCATCCGAACGCGGACGCATGATCTGGAAGCTGGCCGATTTATTGGAGCAGCACACCGAAGAGTTTGCGTACCTCGAGAGCCTTGACAACGGCAAGCCCCTCACAATCGCACGCGCAGCTGACGTTCCGCTGGCGGTTGATTTGTTCCGCTACATGGCGGGCTGGACTACAAAGATCGAAGGCAACACGATTCCGATCTCGGTTCCATATACGCCAGGAGCGAAGTATCTCGCCTACACCTTGCGCGAGCCCGTCGGAGTTGCAGGCCAAATCATTCCATGGAATTTTCCTCTGCTGATGGCCGCGTGGAAGTTGGGCCCGGCTCTCGCCTGCGGCTGCACTGTAGTGTTGAAGCCGGCAGAGCAAACGCCGCTTTCGGCGCTACGTCTCGGCGAACTGATCGCGGAGGCTGGCTTCCCCGAAGGCGTGGTCAACATCGTGCCCGGCTACGGCGAGACGGCAGGCGCCGCACTGGCGGCTCATCCCGACGTCGACAAGATTGCATTCACAGGTTCGACAGAGGTTGGCAAGCTGATCGTCCACGCTGCGACCGGCAACTTGAAGAAGGTGTCGCTCGAGCTTGGCGGCAAGTCTCCCAACGTTATCTACAAAGATGCCGATCTCGACGCAGCAATCCCTGGGGCTGCGAGCGCGATTTTCTTCAATCACGGTCAGTGTTGCTGCGCCGGATCGCGTCTCTACATCGAGAAGCCAATCTTTGACCGCGTTGTGGAAGGCGTCGCCGAACAGGCGAAGAAAATCAATGTCGGCTCAGGCCTCGATCCAGAGACGAGTATGGGACCACTCGTCTCCGAAGAACAGCTGAGCCGCGTTTGCGGTTATCTCGAAGCCGGCTTCTCGGAAGGCGCCAAAGCGATCACTGGTGGCCACAAGAAAGGTGATAAAGGCTATTTCGTCGAGCCCACCGTTCTCGTCAACACTCGCGAAGACATGAAGGTCGTGCGGGAAGAAATCTTCGGGCCCGTGGTGACGGCGATGCCGTTCGACGATCCCGAAGAACTCATGCCGCGTGCCAACAACAGCGAATACGGCCTTGCTGCCGCCGTCTGGACGCGAGACATCAGCAAAGCCCACCGCACCGCCGAACTTCTGCGCGCCGGTACGGTGTGGATCAACTGCTACAACATCTTCGACGCATCTCTCCCCTTCGGCGGATACAAACAATCCGGATGGGGCCGCGAGATGGGGCACGATGTTCTAAACAATTACATGCAAACCAAGGCGATCTGCACCAAGTTGGCGTAGCTCACCGCTCCAATAAGAAAGGACGGCGGGTCAGCGCCGTCCTTTTATTTTTCCAATGCGAACGGCCTGCCGCCGCTACTTTTCCATCAGCAGAACCTTCTCCGCGTTATCAATCTCGGTCAACTTTACCTCGATCACCTCGTTCATGGTCGTCTGGATATTGCGGCCCACAAAGCTGGCCTCGACGGGCAATTCCCGATGTCCGCGGTCGATTAGCACGCACAACTGCACTCGGCGCGGTCTGCCGTGCGAAAACAGTGCGTCCAGCGCAGCCCGCGTCGTACGTCCTGTAAAAAGAACATCGTCGACCAGCACAATATTCTTATCCTCAATCGAGAACCCAATTTCTTTTTCCTGCACCACCGGTTTGGGTCCGAGTGTAGAAAGATCGTCGCGATAGAAAGTGATGTCCAGGGTGCCAACCGGAACTTTGGCACTTTCGATGCGCGTAATGATCTTGCCCAGGCGCTCCGCGATCGGGACGCCGCGGCGGCGAATCCCAACTAATCCCAAACCTTCGATGCCGCCGTTTTTTTCCACGATCTCATACGCCAGTCGCACCAGGGTGCGCTCGATTTCTGATGCCGACATGAGCTGCGCCTTCTGACGCAGACCCGTTTTGCGGGAAGGAGCTTTTGAGTTCATCGTTGCGCGTACCTCACAAAATAGCGGCTACCAACTGTATTCAACGTGGAGTCAGAGGTCAAGCGGCAACCAGCGCCTTGATTAGGTGCAATTCACGAATAGAATCGAACGGCCGGAGAGAATCAGACGTCGCGGTGTTCGCTCGACATCAGATCTGCGGCGACTGCCTGTTCTTTGCCGCCGCCGCCGCTCTGCACTCGCACAGTTCGGGTCAATACACCGGCATCCTTTTGCAGAGCCTGCAGCGTAATCGCGTGAGGAGTCGAAGCCGCGCCATCGCCGGGCAGAATTCCCACCCCCTGATTTCGCCCTCCGGCCTTGGCGCGATAGAGCGCCGTGTCCGCGAGTTCGATGATCTCTTCCGCACAAACCGCCTCGTATGCCCCGCGGCTCCAGGGAAAGGGAGCCCATCCCACGGAGCAGGTCTTCCGCACCCGAACCCCGTGTCCGAGATCAAACGCTTCTGATGCCATGATCTCCAGAACGCGCTCGCAGAAGGCTGGCGTGCCAGACGGATCCGCCGAGCGCGACATAATCAGGAATTCCTCTCCTCCCCAGCGCACCAGCACGTCCGACTTACGGACTACGCCGCTTAGTCGCTCCGCCACTCGCTGCAGCAGGCGATCGCCGGCAGGATGACCATGACGATCGTTTACTTCTTTGAAAAAGTCCACATCCACCATGATGAAGATCAGATCGCGATGATCCAGCTTTCGAATGTCGCTGCCGCGGGCTCTCTCGTAATTTCGAAGAACCTGCCCAGCTTCGGCCGTAAGAATTTCTTCGAGATAGCGCCGGTTCCACACTCCAGTCAACGGATCAGTAAAGGAAATTTCCTGGAGCTCGAGATTCTTGCGCTGCAGTTCCAGACTGTGCCACCGCAGCGACTGTTCCTTGCTCTCCAACTCGTCCTTCAGCTTGCATGTTTCGTCGAGATTTTCCCGGGACAAACGCAGCAGGTGGAGCAGTTCGCGATCCATGCAGTGCTGCTTGACGAACACTAGCGCACCCATGAAGACCATCGCTGCGATAGTCAGGAACAGTCTGTAGGATCGCACCCGCGGTGGCGCCCCTCCCCCGAACTCAGCCCATGCCACCATCAGCGGCGTGGAGAACACAGCGATCATCGCCAGGCGCGCGGTCCACATGCTGTGGTCGTGGCGTGGTTCCTGGTCAGTGGGCTGGTCAGACGAAGATCCGCGTGCGATGAACCCCACGGATGCGAACCACGCCATCGCAGCTACCAACGGAACGTCAAAAAGACTGCCCGTGTAGTACTGGTGATAGTCGATCGCTACGCCCGCCAGAAGTGAGCCCACGCTGTAAAACAAGGCAGCGACAAACAATTGCCGGTAGATAAGCCGCCAGGACCCGAGACTGCGCTTCCAAACCAGGCCTACCCCCGCAATCAGAACAATCTGTTCGCATGCGTAGAGCACATCGAAGCTGTGGCCATAAACCGCTTCGTTCGGCGACACATACTGCCAAGGGATCACGATGAATAAATAAAGATAAAGCCACCAGGTGAGCAGCAGAAAAAAGTCGAGCGACACCAGCCGCAGGGAATTTTCTTTCCGCTGAACTTGCGGCTGCACCACCAGGGCGGCCATCATCGGAACCACATGGAGGAACAGAACTACGTCTCCCACAAACGGGTTCGGCACTTCCTGGCGCAGGAAGACCTCGAAGTAGGTCCAGAGGATCTGCGTACACAGCCACATCCCACAACCGAGCGCCATGAGCGCCCAGAAAAGCTTGGCTTTTCTGTAGCTTGTCTTGAGGTTCGAGAGGATGGACAGCATTCCGCAGAAAAGCAGAGCAGACTGCATCAGATCGCCGAAGGCGGTCAGTCCAACACTGCGTGGAACAAACAGAGACACTAATACGTGAACGCACACCACCGCGCACACGATTCCCGTCCACTTGCCGGGTTTTCGCACCGAGATGAGACCCACGCTAAGAGTGTATGGCGGGGTCAGGTTAGTGCGTGTGTTACTGAAGTAATAGCCTGCGTGACCCAAGCGTGCAATCCAATCTTTAGCCAATCGCGACCAGAAATCGCCGCACAAACCGGAAAACATCGTGATAGGAGTTGTAAAGCGGCACTGGTGCAACCCGAAAAACGTCAGGTTCCCGCCAGTCGCCCACGATGCCCTCCGCTGCCAGCCTTCTGCACAGAGCCCGCCCGTTGTGTGAAATTCGGATCGACAGCTGCGCGCCCCGCCGGTCCTCTTGACGTGGTGTGATAATTGAAAAAGCCGGAGACGCCTTTTGATTCAGCAGGAACTCCAGATACCCCGTCAGCGACACGCTCTTCGCCCGCAAACGCTCCATCCCCGCTTCGTGGAAGATAGCCATCGACGCGCGCAAGACGGCCAGGCTGACGATCGACGGATTGCTCAACTGCCAGCCATCGGCGCCAGGCATGGCGCGAAAGTCGGGCCCCATCTCGAACCGCGATTGCTCGTCATGCCCCCACCAGCCGGCGAAGCGTGGCAAATCCCACTCCCGCCCATGACGCTCATGAACAAAACAACCCGCAACACATCCCGGTCCGCCATTCAAATATTTGTAACTGCACCAAACCGCAAAATCCGGGCCCCACTCATGAAGTTTTAGCTCCAAATTACCGGCTGCGTGCGCCAGATCAAAACCGACCACGCAGCCCCGCGCTCGACCCAATTTCGCAATGCGCGCCAAGTCATAAGCTTGACCGGTGGAATAATTTACTCCTCCCAGCATAATCAGCGCGATCGCATCCCCTTCGCGCTCGATCTCCGATTCAATGTCTTCATCGCGAAGGCAGCCCTCGCCCGCCCGCGGGGTCAACTCGATCAGCGAGGTCGCCGGATCAAAGCCATGGAAACGAATCTGGGACTGCACAGCGTACTGGTCCGAGGGGAAAGCTCCGCATTCCACGACAATCTTGTGTCTCTGTCGCGTCGGCCTGTAGAACGAAACCATCATCAGGTGCAGGTTCACCGTGAGCGAATTCATCACCACAACTTCGGCGGGATTCGCCCCCACCAACTCCGCAGTCTGTTCTGTGAGCAGCCGATGGTAGGGCATCCACGGGTTCTTCGCGTGGAAATGTCCCTCGACGCCAAGCTGCGCCCATTCGTTCAATTCCTGCTCGATATATGCCGCCGCCGTCTTGGGCTGCAGCCCAAGCGAGTGCCCACAAAGATAAATGCATTCGCGGCCTGGAGTGCTTGGAAGGAAGAAGCGCTCACGAAACTCCTTCAGCGGATCGCGTTTATCCATCGCAATCGCAAAACCTTCGCCGGATTCGAACTTCGGCCGATGTTCGAGATCGCTCACTGCCGAATCTCCAGCGGTGTAAGATCGCGGCGAATCAGCTGATCTGCTCTGTCCCAATCGAGATCCTCCACCCGATCGATGGATTCACACAGCTCCGTCAGCATGCGGTCTTGAACCGTGCCACGCGCCAGAGCAACCGAGTAGGGAATGCGATGAAACGTCACCATGGCGTATTTAGGCACGAAGAGTTGCGGATACTTTGCTTCCAGTGCCAGCTCCACCTTCTTTCGCAGTAAGAATCGCGCGTCCGCAACCCGATCTCTCATTTCCGTAAAATTCTCAATCGCCATGTCCGCAATGGCGTCAGTATTCACCTTGCGCTGTTTCTCGAACTCGGCGAAAACGTGTGCCCAGTTTCCTCCGTGGTCGTCGAGCAACTCAACTAGATGAGTACAGTCCTCGAACCCGCAGTTTATTCCCTGGCCGAAGAAGGGAACGATGGCGTGAACCGCGTCCCCGAGAAGCAGCGCTCTTCCTTCCACATGCCACGGAGAGCACTTGATGGTAACCATCGCACCGATCGGATTCGCAAAATAATTGTCGGCCAGTTGTGGCATCAGCGGAACTGTATCCGGGAAGCGAGATTCGAAAAACTCGATCACCTGCGCCCGCGTAGTCAGGCAGTCAAAGCTGTCCGCGCCTTCGAACGGTAAAAACAGAATGCATGCAAACGTGCCGTCGATGTTAGGCAAGGCAATCAGCATGTGGTTGCCCCTCGGCCAGATGTGCAGCGCGTGCGTCTCCAGAAGATGCTCACCCTTGGGCCCAGCTGGAATCGTCAGCTCCTTGTAGCCGTAGTCGAGATATTGTTGCGAAAAATTAAACCGGGCCAGCTTGAGCATTTCGGCTCGAATCGCCGACGCCGAACCATCGCATCCAATCACAACCTCCGTCGCTCGCGTAGTCTCCTCGCCCGTTTCCTCGTTGCGCACTCGCGTCACACCGGTCTTCAAGTCATATCCCGTGCAGCGCTGATTGAAGTGAATTGTCGCCCCGTGTTCCTCTGCCGCATTGATGAGCGCAATGTTCAACTCAGCCCGCGAAATCGAGTTGATGACTTCCGCTTCGTCCTTCCCGTACGGCTGGAACGTCAGTTCCCCGCCAGTCGAATGCATCATTCGCCCCTTCATCGGGATAATGATGCTGCGCATGCGTTCCCAAAGGCCGGCTTGCTGCAAAGCGTGAATGCCGCGGGTCGAAAGCGCGAGGTTGATAGACCGCCCCGCGCTCATGCGCACGCGCCGCATATCGGGACGCCGCTCATAAATCTCGACTGTGAATCCCCTTTTCGCCAAAAGAATAGCCAGTAGGGGGCCGTTCAGTCCGGCGCCGATCAGCGTGACTTTGTCATGTGCGGCCTTCATCTGAGAGGTGCGACGATTATTCCCTTCAACCGATAACGCTGAAGGGAACAACTTCTTACTCGGTCAACAACGTTCTCGCCTCCCACAATTCGGGAAAGAATTTCTTGTCGAGTGTCAGTTTCAGATAAGAGGCTCCCGTGCTTCCCCCGGTGCCCATGCGGATGCCAATAATTCGCTCCACCAACTGAATGTGGCGCAACCGCCAGCTCACGACCAGTTCGTCAAACTCCGTAAGGCGTTCGCACACATCAATCCAGTCGCGATGATGATGTTCATCCTTGTAGAGTTCGTGGACGGCGCGGGCGCGCGCTTCGAATCGCTCACTTTCGCTCGCACCCTCGACAGCCTGCGGAAGCTTGCCCATTGCCTGCAGAGCGCCAAAGAATACGTCGCGCAGCGAGCGCTCCTCCAACCGGCGCTTCAGGCTCGCATAAGCCTCCGGTGTGGGCCGGTGATAGCGAAGCATTTTCTCGTCCTTCAACCCGCACAGAAATTCGATTTCCCGAAACTGCTCAGACTGAAATCCACTCGCCGGCTCCAGCAAGCCGCGAAACGCAAGAAAATGAGTAGGCAACATCGTTTCCAGAATCGTGAATTGCTCCACCAGCACGCGCGTGATCTCGGTGCAGCGCCGCAACAGCCGAGCCGCCTCATAGACTTCATCATGCGATTGTGGTGCCGCGCCGGCCTTTTGCAAATTAGCGACGACGGCATCCAGGTCGTGCAGCAACTCCTTAAACCAAAGCTCGTAAGTCTGGTGCACAAGAATAAACAGCAACTCGTCATGGTGCGGCGGCACAGATTGCGGCTTCTGCAGGTCCAGCAATTCCGGAACTTTCAAGTACGAGCTGTATGTAAGCTGTCCAGGCTCAGGGGCGAGCGAAGATGGCCCGGTAGCCGCGCCAGACACCGCTTTTCGCGACTCAACTTTAAGTCCAAGGAATTGCTCCGCATTTCCGCCCAGAACTTTGCTCTTGGCGTCCGGCGATAAATTACTTTTGCGGACCAGCGACCCCACCCGTTCCTCCCCCAGCGGAAACGGATAGTCGGAGCCGAGCATCACGCGATCCGCTCCCATCGTCCCCACCAGAAACTGCAACGCGCGTTGATCAAACACGGCGGAGTCGACGAAGAAACGGTTGAGATAGTAGCTGGGCGGATGCTCACTCTCCCCGCGCGCAACCGGATGATGATGCCACGCATTTTCCAGCCGCCCCAGCAAGAAGGCGAAGCTCCCGCCGCCGTGCGCGAAACAAATCCGGAGCGTGCCAGGCAGCCGGTCAAACGCTCCACTCAAAATCATCGCCACCACCGACAACTGGGTCTCCGCCGGCATGCCGACCGTCCAAGGCATCATATATTTCGGCATCCGCTCCGGGCCGAACATTTCCCAGGGATGAACGAGCACGGCTGCGCCTTCATCCGCGCAGTGCTGCAGAAAAGTCACAATCCCAACATCATCCAGATTCTTGTTGCCAACGTGATTTCCAATCTGCACCCCGAGGTGTCCGGCCCGCATGCACCGGCTAAGCTCCTTGCAAGCCGCATCAACATCTTGTAAAGGCACCTGGCAAAGCGATTTCAATCGGCCTTTTCCGCGACTGCAAAGCTCGAGCGCCGCATCGTTGAACAATCGCGCACAATCCAGCGTGTGTTCCACCGGACGCTCATACGCGAACAGAACCGGCGTCGCAGACATGACTTGCACATCAACGCCGTCCCGATCCATCTCCTGCAGCCGTACCTCTGGGTCCCAGCACGCCGAATAAATATGCCGAAAGAATCGGTCCCCCACCATGATGTCGGCCTTCCCTGGCTCGGTGTGCTTGATCCAGGGCCAGTTCGGCGTGCCGTAGCGCGCCGCCAGGTCGGGCCACGAATCAGGAAAAAAATGATTATGAATGTCGATGACTGGCATGCTATTTGCCGGGATGAATCGTGCCGCAACGCTTGCACGTGCGCCGGCTCTCGTTCGAATAAAACTGTTCGAAAAGCGGCGGCAGATCTTTGACAATGCTCTTCAGCTTCACTTCCGCGCGATAGATCAACTGATGACAGTTCGGACAGTACCACTCGAATGCATCCAGAGAGCCCTCTGGGCGCGGCACTTCAACCACCACTCCGATGGTGTCGGCCGGCCGTTGCGGTGAATGGCGCATGTGTTTAGGCAAGAGAAAAATGTCCCCTTCTTTGATCGGCACTTCCAGCGGCGGCTTGCCCGGGGTCTCCATGATGCGCAAAGAAATATTCCCTCTCAACTGGTAGAAGAATTCCTCCGTGGGGTCGTCGTGATAGTCGCGCCGCTGGTTCGGCCCTCCCACCACCGTCACCATCATCTCACCGTCTTCCCATACCTGCGCGTTGCCCACCGGAGGCTTCAGTTTCTCTTTGTTTGCTTCGATCCAACCCTGAAAGTTGAAAGCCTTCAGATTTTTGATGGATGCCATTACGCCTCCTGTTTCACCGGTTTGTAAACCCTGGCCGTGATCTCAATCAGTAAGTGCGGATGCGGCAACTGATGCACAGCCACCGTCGTTCGCGCCGGGCCATCGTATCCGAAAAATTCTCCGTACACTTCGTTGTAGCCGCCGAAATCGTTCATGTTCACAAGATAAGTAGAAACCTCCACAACATCCTGCAGTTGCGCTCCCGCGCTCTTCAGAATGTCGCGGATATTCTCGATCACCGCGCGCGTCTGCACCCTAATGTCGAGCCGTGTCGTCCCGAATCGATCGACATCCGCCCCGGCAATCGTGTTATCCGCACGCCGCGCGCTCGTCCCGGACACAAACAGAAAATCTCCAGCCCGCTTCACGTGAGGATACTTGCCGCGCGGTGCAGCCTTCCCTTCGACGACTTTGCTCTCTGTCCCGCTCATCGCACTATTCGCACCAACTAAAACATCACAGCCGAATGCAAATGTTGTTCAGCTCAGAATAGAAATTCAATGAATGCATCCCACCCTCGCGCCCAATGCCGGAAAGCCCTGCTCCGCCAAACGGTGTTCGCAGGTCTCGCAAGAACCAGCAATTCACCCACGTGATGCCCACCTTCATCTGTTGCGCCACACGATGCCCCCGTTTCAAGTTGCTGGTCCAGATCGAGGCCGCGAGACCATACTTGGTATCGTTGGCCATGGCGACGGCTTGCTCCTCCGAATCAAACGGCGCGACGTGGCACGCCGGACCGAAGATTTCCTCCTTCACGCAGCGCGCCGATTCCGGCAGCCCAGTATAGATGGTTGGTTGCACGTAGAAGCCCTGATCGCGATTGTCGCCAAACTTCGGAACTCCTCCGCCCGTAATAACCGTCGCGCCTTCTTCCTCAGCTAACCGGTAATACGACAGCACCTTCTCTCGATGTTGCGCCGAAATCAGCGGCCCCAGATCGGTCTTCGCTTCATTCGGCCAACCCGCGTGCAGTTTCTCCGCTTTCTGTTTCAGCGCCTCTACAAATTCGCTGAAGACCTTCCGCTCCACATAAATCCTTTCAGCGCACAGGCAGATCTGCCCGGTGTTAAGAAAGACTGCCTCGGCTAAACCGTTCACCGCTTCTTCCAGATTGCAATCTGCGAAGACGATCGCCGCATTCTTCCCGCCCAGCTCAAACGAGACCGGCTTCACAGTGGGCGCCACCGCCTTCATAATGGCTGCTCCGGTTCTCGATTCTCCGGTGAATGTGATTGCATCCACATCGGCGTGTTGCGTAAGAAATTCCCCCGCGGACCCCGGCCCGAAGCCATACACAACGTTGTAGACGCCATTTGGAATCCCCGCCTCTTGCATTGCCTCGGCCAGAAGCGTCGCGGTAGCCGGAGTTTCTTCGGAGGGCTTCACCACCACCGAATTTCCGCAAGCCAGCGCAGGCGCAACTTTCCAGGTCAGTAGCAGCAAGGGAAGATTCCACGGCGTGATTATGCCAATCACTCCCAAAGGCATGCGCACAGCATAGTTCAAGGCATTTGCGCCGTCGGGAGTCTCCGTCTGAAAAGATTCCAGCCCAGACATCTTCACCAAATCGGCAAACACGCGAAAATTCGCCGCAGCGCGAGGAACATCGAGCCTCGAGGCCAGGGAGACCGGCTTGCCCGTGTCCGCAACTTCCGCCTGCACGAAGCAGTCAAAGCGCTTCTCAATCGCGTCCGCGACCCGGTGCAATCGCGCCACCCGTTCGCGAACTCCAATCCGTCCCCATTCTCCACCCAAAGCCCGCCGAGCCGCGTGCACAGCCTCGTCTACTTGCGACTCGCCGGCTTCGGCGACCTCCGCGATTACCGTTCCGTCCGCCGGATTCACATCCGCGAACTCGCGCTTCCCGGACACGAACCTTCCATCAATGTAATTCTGGATTGATTTCACGAAATCCCCAGGCGGGTCTCGGCAATCGTAGCAGGGCTGCCGGAAGCGAAGCAATCTCCACGCTAACTCGTTCGCTCCCGCTGTTCCAGGTAGCGTCGCAATGCATCGCGCCAGGATGGCATTTCAATTCCGAGAGCCCGCAGACGCCCCGGCGACAACACCGAATATGCGGGTCGAGGTGCAGGCCGCGCCATCTGCCGGCTGCTCACCGGTCGCACCGCCGTTCCAAGCCCCGCGCGGCTGACGATCTCTTCCGCAAACTCAAACCAGCTGCAATCGCCGACGTTGGTCGCGTGCACAATCCCCGTCGCATTCATCCGGCACAATTGAATAATTGCCCGCGACAAGTCTTCAGCATAAGTCGGAGAGCCGCGCTGATCTTCGACTACATCGAGCGCCGGACGGCTCGCCGCCAGTTTCAAAATCGTATCCGGAAAGCATTTCCCCCCCACTCCAAACAGCCACGAAGTTCTCACGATGCAACAATCCGGCATCAACTCGAGAAGTCTGAGCTCCGCCTCGGCCTTGGTTCGCCCATACACGCTCTGCGGATTCCGTGCATCTCCAATCTCATAAGGGGTGGTCTTCGTTCCGTCGAAGACATAATCCGAGCTGAGAAAAACCAGCCCCGCTCCCACTTGCTTAGCCGCGGCTGCAACGTTTACCGCTCCATCGCGGTTCACCGCGAAAGCCAGCTCCGGCTTGCTTTCACATCCGTCCACATCCGTGTAAGCCGCGGCCAATACGATCCACTCTGGACGCGCCTCCTGCACCACTTCCAGCACACGCTTCGCATCTCGTATGTCCGCAGCGTGCGAGGTGAGCCCGGTCACTGTATCTCCGCTCCACTCGCGCATGAGCGCCTTGCCTAATAAGCCGGAGGCGCCAAAAATTATGACTCTCATTGGGATTTAGCCGAAACACTCAGCGTCGCGGAACGCAACGCCGCGCTGGTCCTTCGCTGAAACGGTCGGCTCGCCATCCAGTTCCCAGTTGATCTTGAGTTGAGGATCGTTCCACGCGAGGGTGCGTTCGTGCTTCGGCGCATAAAAATCAGTTGCCTTGTAAAGCACGTGAGCTTTTTCCGAAAGCACGCGGAATCCATGCGCAAAACCCGCGGGAATCCACAACATGCGCTTATTCTCGCCCGACAAGCGAACTCCCTCCCAGCCGCCAAAAGTCGGCGAACTCCGGCGCATATCCACTGCAACGTCCAGAATTTCCCCCTCAACCACCCGCACCAGTTTGCCCTGCGGATGCTTCAACTGGTAATGCAACCCCCGCAGAACATTTCGCGAAGAGCAGGAATGATTGTCCTGAACAAATCTTTCAACAATCCCCACCTCTGCCATGATCCGCTGGTTGTAGCTCTCGAAGAAAAATCCGCGTTCATCTCCGAATACTGTTGGCTCAAGAACAAATACGCCAGGCAGCGAAGTCGGGATTTTCTTGAGCGCATCCATCGCAGGCCGAATCGTCTGAACCGCATCCATCAGAATACCTTCTCCCGCAAAAGCTGCAGCAGGTAGGCGCCGTAACTATTATTCTTCATCGCATTGCCAATTCTTTCCACCTGATCCGCCGTGATGTAGCCGGAGCGCAGCGCGATCTCTTCCGGACAAGCCACCATCAGCCCCTGCCGCTTTTCGATCGCCTGAATATAGAGCGCTGCATCCATTAACGACTCATGCGTCCCGGTGTCCAGCCACGCCATCCCTCGTCCCATCACTACCACTTCCAGTTCTCCGCGTTCCAGATACACCTTATTCACATCGGTAATCTCCAACTCGCCCCGCGCACTGGGCTTCAGCGCCTTCGCAATCTTCACCACCTGATCGTCGTAGAAATAAAGCCCGGTCACCGCGTAACGCGATTTCGGCAGCCGAGGTTTCTCCTCGATGCTGAGCGCTCGCCCGGTTGCATCAAATTCCACCACTCCGTAGCGTTCCGGATCGTGCACTGGATAAGCAAACACGCGTGCCCCACGCTTCTTACCCGTAGCCTGCCTTAAGTCCTTACCCAAATCATGCCCATAAAAAATGTTGTCGCCGAGTACCAGCGCGCAAGCGCTGCCTTCAATAAATTCCTCCCCCACGAGAAAAGCCTGCGCAATTCCTTCCGGCTTGGGTTGCACTTTGTATTGCAGACGAATTCCAAACTGACTGCCATCCCCCAGCAGCGCCTCAAACTTGCTCACATCCTCCGGCGTGGTAATAACAAGAATGTCGCGAATCCCCGCCAGCATCAGCGTGCACAGCGGGTAATAAATCATCGGCTTGTTGTAAACCGGCAGCAGACTCTTCCCCATGGCATGAGTCACCGGATACAAGCGTGTCCCCGCTCCCCCCGCTAGAATGATTCCCTTGTAACTCGCGCTCGAGGCTTGCGTCATAAGATGATTCTGCTAATGAATTTCATAGCAACGGCTCAGGACGAGTAGTGCGTTTCAATCCACTTCCGGTAGCCGCCGCTGGTCACATCGCGGACCCACTCTTCATTCTCCAAATACCACCGTACCGTCTTGCGAATTCCGCTCTCAAATGTTTCCAGCGGACGCCACCCCAGTTCGCGCTCAATCTTAGTGGCGTCCATGGCGTAGCGCCGGTCGTGTCCCGGACGGTCCTTCACAAATGTAATAAGCCCGCGGCGCGGCGTCCCGCGGCTTCCGGCCATCTCATCCACAATGTCGCAGATCGTCTCCACGATCTCGATATTCCGCTTCTCATTCCAGCCGCCAACGTTGTATGTCTGCCCAACGCGTCCCCGTGCGAGCACCTGCGCAATGGCTTCGCAGTGATCCTCCACGTAAAGCCAGTCGCGAACGTTGTGCCCGTCTCCGTAAACCGGCAGCGGCTTGCCATCGCGCGCGTTCAGGATTACCAGCGGTATCAATTTTTCCGGAAACTGAAATCGCCCATAATTATTCGAACAGTTCGTGGTCAAAACCGGCAGCCCATAAGTGTGATGATAAGCCCGCACAAAATGATCAGACGCTGCCTTCGACGCCGCGTAGGGACTATTGGGCGAATACGCCGTAGTCTCAGAAAAGGGGTCATCGTCGGGCCCCAGCGAGCCATACACCTCATCCGTGGAAACGTGCAGAAATCGAAAATCGACTTTCTCTGGCTGTGCGAGACCTCCCCAATATGCCCGTACTTCCTCCAACAGCGCGAAGGTTCCATCCACATTCGTGTGGATGAAATCATCTGGCCCGCGAATCGATCGATCCACATGGCTCTCGGCGGCGAAATGCACAATCGCCCGTGGCCTGCTGCGCTCCAGTAGCCCGTGCACCAGGCTCCGGTCGGCAATATCGCCATGCACAAAGTCGTATCGCCGTTCGTTCGAAACGGCTTCCAGGTTGTGCAGATTCCCCGCGTAGGTGAGTTTGTCCAAATTTACGATCGAAGCCGAATCGCGCTCCATCTTCTGCAGTATGAAGTTGGATCCGATAAATCCTGCCCCACCTGTGACGAGGATCGTGTTTTCCATATCGTCGAACTTCGGATTCGGTAGCACTCGACCGCTCGCCACACCGCCGCCCAGCGAACGAACTGCAATTGTAAACAAAAAGGACGGGATTCACCCCGTCCTCTTGTTGCTGCATCGATTTTGTCCGCGAGCTACATGTTCATTGGCGTATGTTTCGAACCGCCAACTGGCCAGTCCCTTATCCCGCCCGTCGCTGCCTTGCGGGCGCAGCGGCTGCAGCCCGGTGAACCGGCCTTCTAGCCCCGGTCTCAGCCAATTCCCAACCCATCATTTCGAAATACACGCGCTCGATGTCCCTGGCGACCTGCGGCCACTGATAATGTTCCCGGATGCGTCGTTTCGCAGCCTGTCCCGCAGCCTCGCGCACCGTCGGATTCGCAATCAGAAATCGCAGCCGGTCCGCCAGGTCTGCGGCATCGCCACGCCGGAAAGTGAATCCCGCGTCCTCCACGGCTTCCCGATTTTCCGCCACGTCGCTGCTGAGTACGCAAAGCCCGGCGCCCATCGCATCCAGCAGAGCCAGCGATAGGCCTTCCAGGTCGGACGGCAGAACGAACATCATCGCGTTCGTCAGCAACTCGTCGAGAGCCTCACCTGAGACCCATTCCAGCAGTTTGATCCTTTCCCCCGCGTGAGTCTGCAACTCGCGCGAGTAATTGTCGCAGTAGCTCGCACCTCCGGCCATCACCAGCTTCACATCAGTGTCCAACTTCTCATATGCCTCCACCAGCAGATGGCATCCCTTTTCCGGCGAGAACCTTCCCAGAAACAGAATGTATCTCCCCGGCTCCAGTCCCCAATCAAAAATCTTGTCAGGCGCTTGCCACTCCCGCAGCACACCCCCGTTCGGGACGTAAGAAGTCTCCGCTCCGTATCCCGCCCGGTAGTGCTTCTGCAACGTTTGCGAGACCACCATCGTGTGGCTCGGTAACCTCACCGCCGCGCGCTCTCCCAGCCGGAGGACAGCCGAGGCAACCCTCCCCCATTTTTTCCGCTGCCAGTCGAGCCCCTGCACCGTAACCACGGTTTTTTTCCCCGCCAGCCGTGGAATAAATGAAAACAGCGCCGGGCCCAGAGCATGATAATGCACCACGTCGCAAGGCTGCGCCAGAACATGGAGCGTGCTCAGAAATGTATGCACCAGGGTTTCCAGGTGCTTGGATCGGATCGTGGGCAGCCGCACCAGATGCATGCCGTTGCGTTGTCTCCCCGGTGGGGTGAAGTAGCTCCGGCAATACGCTGTCACCTCGTGTCCCATCCCGGTCAGTCTTTTGCCAATCTCTTCGTAATAGGTTTCAATGCCGCTGTACTTCGAGACCACACCTCGCCCGCCAATAAATGCCACGCGGACCGTACGCTTCTCAAACGTTGCTAGGGGGACATCGACCACGCCGTCCACGGCTGGAGCAAAGACCAGGCGCTGCAGCGGAACGAAGCCACTTCTTTCCAGCGGCGTCCCATCGCGTGGCCTTAGCTTCACCAGGGCTGTCCTTCGACGCCTCCTCAGCTTCGGCGCTCTGGCCGCTTGTTTCTTTGCGTCAATCACGCGCTCATACAATCCAACCAGCGCCTCGTAGTGAGCCTCTGGCGTATACCCTCTCCGCAGTCGCTCCCAGCCTGCGCGTCCCATTTGATCCGCGAGTTCCGGTTGTGAGCTGAGAAACCGGATAGCCGATGCCAGTTGCTCAACATCACCAGTCCGGTACAAGAGTCCTGTCTTGCCGGCCTGCACCAGTTCGCGCCGTGACCCCAGGTCTGTGGCCACCACGGCCCGCGCCTCTGCATAAGATTCTAGAATCGTCTTGCCCAACGTTTCATAGGCGTGCGACGGCAGCACTGTGAAGCGCGATCCGGCAATCGCGCGCTCGAGTTCCGCTCCCCGTACGTAGCCGGCAAACTCGACGTTGGCCAATCTCAGGTCGCCAGCCAGCCGCTCCAACCGGTCGCGCTCCGGTCCATCCCCAGCAATCATCAGCCGAAGACGTGGCAGTCGCTGCATGGCATGCAGCAAGTCGTCCACGCCCTTTTCTGCCGATAACCTTCCGAAATAAAGCAGCGGAGCATTCTCCGCGGCGCGCTCCGTCACCGCCCTGACTGGCTGAAAGTGAGGAAGCACCTCGAACCTCTTCGCATCCCACCCGTGTTCGATGAACTTGTCCCGCACAAATTGGCTGGGTGCTAGAAAGCAGTCCACGCATTTTTCGTACGTTCCCGCCCATTTATGCAGATAGGCCTCTGCCACCAGAGTCATCCGCGCGCCCCATCCCGGATAGCATTTCTCCTTCAGCGCGTGCCAGAATTCACCGCCCTTGCAAGCCTCGCAAGCTTCACCTCGCAACACCAGGTTGTAACTTGCACACAGTACCTTGAAGTCATTCAAGTGGTAGACGACCGGAACCTTCTGCGCCCTCAACTCCCACAAGATCGACGGCGACAAATGGTGATAAATATTCCGCACATGCGCCACATCCGGCCGGAAATCCGCAATCATCGCGCGAATTCGCCGCCGCGCCTCGCCTGAGTAAATCGCATGCCCAGCCAGCCTCACCTTCTCGAACCATCCACTTCGCTGCTTGAAGTCGACGGGGGGCATGAAGTGGCGGTCATAGGGAGTAGAGCTGCCTCGCGGATCCGCCATGGAAAACAGCGCTACCTCGTGTCCCCGGGATCGCAGCAGTTCCATGGCTTCGAACAAGTAAACCTCGGTGCCGCTGAAGGGATAGTTATATTTGTTGCAAAACAAGATTCTCACGAGGCGCGCTCCATTCTTGAGTTACAAAATCCTGGGTTAACGAATCCTGGGTTAACGAATCTTGGGTTACAAAGTCTCGGGTTGGGTGAGAATCCGGCGCAGCGATCCTCTGCAGAAACCAGCTGCCAAATCGAGTTAGATTTTTTCCGCGACTAAAGTTGTGAACCACCTGCATCTGCGCGGCATGCCGGATCCAGTCCAGCCGGCTCACCGCTGAGCGATCCCCCCGGCACATCGATCTCTCGAGGAAGAGAATCTTGGACACGAAATCCTGCAGTGCTCCCGGCGCATAGAGAAAGCCGGTTTTTCCAGGAATGACAATCTCCGGGATCCCAGTGATTGCCGGCGCGAGAACGATCCTGCCCCGCACCATCGCCTCCATCAGCACTAGAGGAATCCCCTCACTTCGGCTGGTGAGCACAGCCACGTCGGCGCGTCCGTACAGAGCCTCCAGTTGCCTCTGTCCAACATGGCCGAGCAGCTTGAACTGGTCTTGCAACCGGTTTTTCCGAATCAGACTCTCCAGGCGCGGCCGCTCCGGTCCTTCCCCGGCAATCCAACACTCAAAATCGAGTCCACCATCGCGCAGTCGAGCACAGGCGCGAACCAGAAACGCGTGATCCTTCACCGCATGCAGCCGTCCCACAGCCAGCAAGGTGAAGATGCGGCGTGTGCCTCGGGCAACCCTCCGCAATTCCGCCCGTTCCGGCACCTCCACCCCTAGACGCGACACGATGATTTTGTGCGGATCGACCGCGGGAAAGTTTTTCAAAATATGGCGCCGGTTGTACTCCGAAATCGTCAAGCAAAACCGGCAATGCTTCAGCTTCGCGTCAAGATAAGCGCCGTTGAGCAGCAAGTCTGACCCGTGCAATGTCATGCTGAAATCCACCGCCAGGAGCCGCGCCGCCACCATTCCGATCCACGACCCAAAATAGCCGTGATGCACGTGGACGTGATCCACCCCGCGATCGCGCAGCAGCACGGCGTAATACGCCCCCAGCCAGGTATGCAACAGAGCTTTCAGTCGCCGCTTCGGAGATTCCTTCCCCCGCAGCAGTACCCGGCCGACCAGACCGGCAATCCGTTCCCAACGCCGCACGACGAGCCCGAGCGCCCGCAACAGAGTCACCACTCGAACCGGTTGCAGGCACAGAAGCTCCGGCCCCAAAGCCGCGTTGGTTGACGCACTCTGTGTGGCATCCGGCCTGCGCACGCTCCCCGGAATGACCCGAACTCCCCGCCGCCGCAGTTCCTGGATTTCCTTCCCCACATAGGGCTCGACGGCCGCAGGAAATTGATTCGCGAGATAAGCAACCGTCAACAAGGAATCCAGATTTGCAGATGAGGTAGTCGCAGAATTAAGAGCTGGAGAATTAGAGGGAACGAGATCCACGCAGAACCAGATCTACGCAGAACGAGATCTATGCCGCGGCCCCGCGAACGCCCCGCGCAGACAGACTTAGTCCAGGTTCCAATTCGTTAGCGGCGGGCCGCTGCTGCGCCGCCAGCATTCCCGCCATGGAGAACAGAAGCCCGTTCACGAACTGGTAATTCATCACCACCAGAGCCGCATTCACCCAATAGATGCCAAGCATCACCGGCCACATGGCATGAAACTGCCGATTCAGAAATCCTCCACGCTCGGTCCGAGGAACCTGTCCCCGCGCCAGGCGCCAAAGCTCCCACATCAGCCACGCATATAGCGCTAAACCGAAGACGCCATGCTCCACCAGCAACTCCAGATAAGTATTGTGCGGATACAACTCCTTCTCTTTGTAGCCGCTCACGTGCCGCGCCAACTCCGCAGGCATCTGGTTGATACCCCATCCGGTCAGCGGTTTCTCCAGAAACATCTCCCAGCCTGCGGTATAAACCGCCCGTCGGAAGTCAAGCGGCCCGGATTCCTTGAGCCGCTCTGTCAGCGCCCGCCGCTGATCATCAAAGCTCAAGGCGACAAGCAAGCCGAGAGCTCCCACGATCGCCACCCCAACGCAGATAAGCCGCAGCCTCCGATTGTGCGCGCGAAAAATCAACACCATTACGCTGACCGCAAACGACAGCCACACCGCTCGCGTCATCGTCGCCAAAATTGCCACCGGAAGGGAACCCAGCAGCACCGCGGCGCTCAACCCGCGGATTCTTCCCCGCAGAAACGCGTGCAACGCCAGCACCCCAAGCATATTCAAAGACACTCCGTTCGCTACCGCCTGCAGCAGCGGTCCGCGCGCCCGGTCAACGTGATAACCCAAACCTTCATCCAAAATAAAGCGAGGAAAGATCAGCGACTTCGCACCCACCAGGAACGCGATTGCTGTGAAGCAGAGATAAGCCAGCACCACCAGCGAAAACATCTCGAACTGCCGCAACCGGCGCTCTTCCCGAAACACCAGCCCCGCCAGATGAAACAGTGCGAACGGCACAATAAATTTTGCCGCCAGCAAGCACCAGGTCTGGTTGTCAAACGGCTGTGCGATCACGCTCGCCACCGCCAGAAGCGTCAGCCCGATCATCGGCCACGTCGCCCGCTCCACCACCAGCAACTGATCGCGCTTCACGACCGCCCGCACCGCCACTCCCACCACCAGCAGCGCGAACGCGACGCGATCGATCTCATAAAACGGCACATCGGGATGCCGCAACAGCATCGCCGTCAGCGCCATAAGAAACAGCGCAGTCGGCGCCGCCACCATCGCGTGCAACGGACGCAGCCCCATCCCCATGCCATCCCAGGCAGCCTCACTCGCCCAGGCCACCGGTGACCGCATTCTCCCCGAACCCGGCGACGTCATTCCCCGCTCCCTCGCAGCACCACCGCCGCCGTCTTCAGCAGAATCCGCAAATCCATCCCCAGGCTCCAGCGCCGGATGTACTCGATATCCAGTTTCATTCCCGCCTGAAAGGACGGGTCCCGCCGCGCCGTCACCTGCCAAAGTCCCGTCATCCCCGGCATCACATCGAGCCGCGGCAAGTGCTCAATCGCATAGCCGGAAAAATCGTCCAGGGGATGCGGTCGTGGCCCCACCAGGCTCATCTCCCCGCGCATCACATTCCACAGCTGCGGAAGTTCGTCCAGACTGTAGCGTCGCAGCCATCGTCCTACCCTCGTAATTCGCGGATCGTCGGTGATTTTGAAAAATGGCCCCTGCCTCTGATTTCGCTCCCGTAGTTTTTCTTTCAGACCATCCGCATCTCTCACCATGGTGCGAAACTTGTAGCAGCGAAATGCTCTGCCCTTGCGTCCTGCGCGCAGCGCCGCATAAAGTGCCGGCCCCGGCGAATCCAATCGGACGAGAATCCCGATCACCGCCAGCACCGGCCCCAGCAGAATCAGCGCCAGCCCCGCACCCACCACATCCAGCAACCGTTTCAGAAGTAATCCCGCCACCGGCAGAGGCTCCTCGTGCAGGGAAATCAGCGGCATGTCTCCAATCCGTTCCATTTCCCGCATCGGCTCGCACCCGAACAGGTCCGGAGCCATCTTCACGTCCAGCCGCAGTTGTTGAGCCGTACGCAATACCCGCAGCGTCAACTCCCGATCATGCGGCGCGGCCAGTATCACTTCATCCACGAACGCCGTGCGCGCCAGTTCCGCCAGGTCGGTCGTGCGTCCCATGACTCTTTTTCCCGCCAGCTTCCGGTCGTCCAGAAAACCGCAAACCGATCGCCCCATCTCGGGATGCTTCTCCAAATAGTTCGCGATTCGTTGACCCAGTCCGCCCGCTCCCACGATCAGAACATTTCGCGCCCCGCCCCTCGCCCGCACTTCCCGCTGCGGTTTCTTCCGGACACCGCCCCATGCTGCTCCTGGAATCAACCGCGCAGCCCACTCGGTTCCCTGAGGCTTTTGCTGACCTTGATGTAGAAAAGGAGAAGACACTTCAGACCAGTTCCAACTCGTACCCCTTGATCTCAATCGCCAGCGATCGCTGGATCGATTCAATCGAGATCACCAGCTTTCCCTCTTCGTGCTGCACCAGCACGCCTTCCAAGCCCTGCAGGCAACCACCCCGGATCCGCACCCGCTGTCCGGTGTGCACGAACGGATGCAGGGCAAACAGGCCCTTCCCCTGCAACAGCAATTGCAGGTCTTCAATCTGCTTTACCGGTACCGCCGCTACGATCCCGCCAAAGCTCACGAAGCCGATCAGTCCGGCAGTTTGCAACACCGCCTGCCGCGCAATGGCAGACTGATCAATGTGCACGAACGCATATCCTGGAAACAGCGGAACCGTCACCACTTTCTGCCGGTCGCTCCATGTGTGATTTTCGGTCAACAAGGGCAGGTAGACTTCGCAGCTTTTGTAGTTGAGCTGGGCGACCACTCGCTTCTCGAAGCGGTACCGGGTCTGCACCGCAAACCACTGTGCCGCCGCTACAACAGCCGGCAGCGGCCGCGCATCTATCGAACCGGCAACGCTTGCGGCCAGGACTCCATAGCTACCGCTCATTGAGTCCCACAGCCTATTCTTGGTTTTTTTTGCACTGCGTCTTTCAGCTTTGGCCACGCCGCAGTACTTGCGGCAGGCAACCGTTACTCGTCAGAACAGCCTTCCCGTTGCCGCGTCTCTACAACCGGCGATAAATTCGCTCCGGAACCGGAAACCGTCTCTCTCGCAACACCGTTCCCAGGATTCGCGATTGCGCTGCTTCCAGCGTTTCCTTGATCTTGCGCGCAGTCGCTCTCCGTGTGTTGTGGGCCCCCAGCACCAGGATGATTCCATCCGTGAGCTGTCCCAGCAATGCGGCCTCGCTCGAAATCCCCGCTGCAGGCCCCTCGATCACCGCATACTCGAACTCTTTTCGCAGCTCCGCCAGGCGCGAAATCCAGTAACGTCCCGTCCCCGATTCCTCGCTGCATTCCCGCAGCCCAAACCCGGGTACTCGCCACAAGTTGACCGCCGTCTGCCTGGACCACGACTTGATCGCAGCTCTGCCCCCGCACCAGGACGGCAACTCCGCCGTCATCTCCCGGCCCACGACGGCGATATGCGCACTCGTCTCCAGCGCCAGAGCTTGTCCCACCTGGTCGCAGAGTCCGGACACATCCATGTGTGGCTCCGCCCCGCTGAACACGACCTGAGTTACAGGCCGGCCCACGCTGGCAAAAAACACACGCTGCACCAGGCCCCGAATCTGTTCGCGTGCGAAGTCTTCCGGATTCCAAACATCGGCCCTACCGGCCCCGCGAAACACCTCAACCTGCAGTAGCGGAGACTCCTGCGCCGCTGACCCCGCAAAATCGTCACTTCGCAGTACGTCCGCATTAGCACTCATTTCATCTCCTTCAGGCGGATAACCTTTGGCTCATTTCTTCCGGTATCGAAGCTAGTACCGGGATTTCCAAACATCTCATAACCTCTTCAGGAGTGCGCAGCGCAGGGTCCAGATAGTCCGCCGTGAACGCAGCGCCAGTCCCCGAAGTCAGGCCGGCGGCGAACCCCACCAGCAGGACCACGCCAGCCGGCCACACCGGCAGCGCTGGCACCACCGGTTGCTCGGCGATCGCTACGTTGACAATGCCGCCCTCATCTAACGCATCCCCCATACGCGCTTCTTCCCGTTTCTTCACGTAGAGCAGGTAGTTCTCCTGCGCAGCCTTCTCGCTGTTCGTCAGATCATCCTGGGCAATCGCGTCCTCGCCGAGCTGCCGGGCCATGCGGCGATATTCCGCCAACTCCGCGGTCGTTGTCGCCTCGCGTGCTGCCAATCCCTTCATCTCAACCTGGGCCTTCTGCAACTCCGCCTTGGCCCACTCATAGTTCACATCCAGATCCGTCGTCTGGTCACGCACCGGACTCTGCTTCTCCGCTGCAACGGCCTCCTTGGCCTGAGCAATCTGCTGCTCGACCTCCTGCACCAGACGATGACTCGGCTCGAACTTCGTCAGCAGTTGTGTCTTCTTTAGCTCCAGATCCAACAGGCTTGCCTTCAGTGCCCGCAGCAGCTCGGGATTATCCGCAGTGCGCACCTGGGTAACGTTTCGCGCCGGTAAATTCGCCAGCTGCGTACCGAGTTCGCGAACTCGATGTTTTGTGTCAGACATTTGTGCCTCAGTTTGCTGGTAGCTCGCCTCCACGTCGTTAAGCCGTTGCAACATCAGATCGCGTTGCTGCGCGGCCATCACCACGTCGTGGCTCTTTGTGAAGGCCGCCAGCTTTCCCTCGGCCTCTTCCAGTTGTCGCCTCGACTCTGCGGTCTGCTGATCGAAAAACTGCTGTTGCCCCGCAGGCCGATGGACTTCCATGTGCTTCTCCAGATAAACGCTGGCTAACGACCGCAGCACGCGCGCCGCCAGTTGCGGTTCGGGTGCGCCATAACTTACCGCGATCAGATTGGTCTTCTTGATCGACTCCACCTCGAGCCGCCCGGCCAGCTTCCTCGCGGCTCGCTCCACCCGCGCTGCTTGCCCTTCGTGCGGCCGGAGCCATCGCAACCAGTCGTGCGCAGCCAGATCGTTGGCCTCCACAACGCGTCGCAAAACGTCGTCGTCTTTTAGCAGTTCCACTTCTGAATTCAGCTCTTCTTCCGTTACTTCCGCCCGGGAGAAATCCGGAGGAGCATTCTCCTGCGCGGCCACGGGAGGGTCGGCTCGCCCTCGACGCACCATCACGCGCAGGTGCGCCCGATAATTGACTCCGGCGATCGCATACACCGTCGCCAGGACGAAGATCAATCCCGCGACTCCGAGAAACACTTTCCGCTGCCGGAACAGAACCATCGCCAATTCCCGCATCGTCGGCGATTCCGACACTTCTTCTCTGCGCGCTAAATCCTGATCTCGCATGCGGATTGACCTGGGTTGCCCCGATTAGTTGCCCTGATAAGTTGCTCTGATAAAGTCGGCCCGATAAAGTCGCTCGCTAAAACTGTGTGGGACTCACGTACATGCTCAAGGCTGGTTTGGTTAGGAACGGCTCGATCTTCGAAATGGAATTTTGCGGAACAAACACTAGATCGCCCGGGCGCAACTCCGCCGCCTCACCCAGGCTTCGTTCCTTCAACATCTTCTTCAGGTTGAAAACGTGCGCCTCCACCAGATCATCATTCACCCGGCGAAACAAAAGTACCTGCGAATGCTTGGCCTCGTGGGTAAATCCGCCGGCAATCTCGACCGCTTCCATGATGGTCGTGTCCCCGCGCAGCTCGTACTTACCGGGCTTTCCAACCTCCCCACCTGCCACGAAATAAGGATGCTCAAAGTCCTTCAGCGCCACCGCCACCTGTGGATCGTGCAGATATCCCGTGTAAGCCCGCCGTACCGCCTCACGAAACTCGTCCAGAGTAAGTCCCTGGGCGAACACCGGCCCGGCGTCCTTAAGAGTGATAAATCCATCTGGTTGTACAGTGAGTATCTGGTCAAGCTCCGGCGATAACGTAAAGCTCAACGTCACCACGTCGCTTCGCGTGAGCCGGTAAAGCGGACGGCGTTCCCCTCCGAGCTTGGGGTTTCCCGTGCCGTCCGCTTGCCCCGGTTTTGCGGCCGCCATTCCTGTGCTTCCCGTCCCAGCCCCGGTTTGGCCGGTTGGAGAAGACTGTGGACTCGCTCCCAGGCCCTGCTCCCTCTTTGCCTCCTGGGCGAATGCGGCCACGCAAAGCTGTAACGACAACACGCCCATCACCGCAACTTTTGTCCAGCCAACGAAGGGCTTCATTGCGTGATGAGCTCTATTTTTCCTGGTTTCCCAAACTCAGATTCTGAGATCCGCTCAGCTTCCGGCGGCTCTCTTTGTGCAAGCTATGCCCGCGCGGATTTCGCAGCAAGACATGGGAAGTGCTGTCTACCAGCGGGGTCAAGCCAGCTTTAATCGCAAGAGTGCTCCGAACCAGTCCAGCCGCGGCTTTTCGCATCGCCCGGCGCATCCGATAGAGCCGAAAGCGTGTTCCCCGGCGGCCTACCCACGAAAGTAGACTTGCATGTTCGTGACATCACACCCGCGCGACGAACCGCAACTCGAACCCGCGCAGCAAACCCGCGCCCCGCAACATTCCTCACTCAAACACCCGGAAGACTCGCCATCCCAATCTGGCTCGTCGGATATTTTCCACAACACCGCAACCCAATTTCCCGAATTGAGAGCCTCCTCCGAATAAAGTGACATGTTCCCTTGAGTCCCTCGCCTTTCACCCCTAAGATCAAAACGGCCCGTAATCCCGCTCCCATCGGAGCTCTTCTTAATGACCCCGTCCCCAGCCGCCGCCATCGCCGTCCTAATCGCCGATTCCAACCGCATGCAGGCACAGCTTCTCACCAGCGCCCTGCGCCGCCGCTCTGAGTTCCACATCTCCACCTGCCCCATCGACATCGCCTCGATCCTCCACGCCGTCGCCAACACGCCAGCCAAAGTCGTCGTCCTCTCCCTGAATCACTCCGTCAGCATCGCCAATCAGATGGCGTCCATGCGCCGCGTTCATCTCTCTCATCCCGCAATCGCAAAAGTTCTTCTAGTCGAGTCCTACGACCGCGCCCTCGTAGTCAGCGCCTTCCGCTCCGGCGCCCGCGGCATCTTCTGCATCTCTGACACGCACTTCCGCCTGCTCTGCCGCTGCATCCAACGCGTGGCCAGCGGACAAATCTGGGCCAACACTGAACAGATGACGTTCCTCCTCGACCTGGTCTCCGAAGTCCCCTCGCTCCGAGTCCTAAACTCCGTAGGCGACCAACTCCTAACCCCGCGCGAGGAACAAGTCGTAGCCCTGGTCGCCGAAGGCCTAAGCAACCGCGAGACCGCCCGCGAATTAAACTTAAGCGAGCACACCATCAAAAAGTATCTCTTCCGCATCTTCGACAAGCTAGGAATCTCCTCCCGAGTCGAGCTAGTGCTCTACGCCGTAAACCACGGCGACCCTCTCCAAGCCGAATGGCTAGCCGGCGCAACCCACGCCCCACAGGATTCCTAATATCCGCGCGGAAGACTCGACCTCTGAGATGCCTTCCGAAAATGCCCATGTGGGGACAGCCGCCTTCGGCTGTCCAGCCAAGCAAAGCGAGGCGCAGCACCACCCAACCGCCGCAGCGCCAGATCAGATCAAAGAGGTGTGAGGGTGGAGCAGGCCTTCAGGCCCGCGTCAACATCGACGATTTGAAAACCGTCCCCGACCCCTGTATAAACTTCCCTACGGACCAAGTGCCCGACACCCCTCCAACTCCCGGCCCCACTCCCCAACCCCGCGGCCCAACCATAATCGCCGCCGGACTTCTTCTAGCCGCTCTAGCCCTGGTAGTCATCTACACCAGCCGCCGAGCATTCCTAAGTCCGGTAGCCATGGTAGTAGTAGCCGCTATCGGACTAGCCGCCCTGCTACTGCAACGCCGCCTCCGTCCCGACCTTCGTCCCGATCTTCATTCAGACCCCGACCCCGGCGCCGGCCCCGCGGCGCAATCCTCGTCTCCGCAAGCCCCGTCGCGCGCTCCACTCCGCCTGAACGCCGCAGGCGTACTCTTCGCCATAGCCGCCGTCTTCGCCGACGTCCTCCACCTCAACCCAGCCCTGACGCTGATCACCGCCCTCGCCGCCGTAATCTCCTTCGCCATAAGCGGCGTAATAGTCCTGAAATCCCTCCGCAAACCCCGCCCCTGAAACAAATGTCAAAGTGAAAATGAATTTGTCATTCCGAGTTGGACCTTGTCATTCCGAGCGAAGCGAGGAACCTGCTGTCCCCTCCGTGATCTCTGCTCTCGACGTCCATAGGCGTTTTCCACAGCCAAAACCGCAACCCCTGTGACGGATGACCGTGACTCAACTGGTAAACCTCGAAATACTGGGAGAAGTGTCCGTAAAAGTAATCAGGGGTGAGGGACAATGTGGAGAAAAGCCAATCGTCTAGCAGGAGCCCAACTGAAACACTGCAAAGAACGAGGCGAATGGGCCGAACTCTATTTCATGATGATGGCCGCCGGACTGGGCATGAAAGTCTCCAAGCCCTTCGGCGATTCCGGCAGATACGACGTAGGGGTAGAGAGCCACATCCGCGAAAGTAATATCCGCGAGCGTGATATCAACGCCAACCAAGGCCGAGTTCTCCGAGTCCAGGTAAAGTCCACCATCTACAAGCGCCGCGGAGACGGTTACAGCCTCAACGTAATGGGACCGCAACGCAAAAAGTATCAACCCGGCACAGTAGACTTCTTCGCCATCCTGCTCATTCCCATCGACGACTGGTACATAATCCCCTTCGACGTAATAGGAAGAAAAAACAGCAGCCTCCACTTCACCCCCGCCAGCAAGCGCCAAAATACGGCCCCTACCGCGAAGCCTGGCACCTGCTGCAAGCCAACCCCGGCCTGACCATCCAAGCCAGCAGCGACGACCAATCCCCCGAAGACAATCCCGAAACCGGATGACTCCAGCCGCGAACCGGCGAAAGAATGCAGCCCACGGCGCAAGCCGTGGGTAAAAAAGCAGGGGACGATAACTAGTCCCGAAGGGGCGGAAGAAAACCAAAACCTGTTGCAAGCCGGCACCACTCCGAACCAAGGCTGCCCCATTCTTCGCGCACTTTGCGAAGGGTGGGATTCCACAACCCCATCCCTCTGAGGATTTGGCAAGCGCCACGCCCGCGAAGGCCACGACTTCAGTCGTGCCACCAGCCGATAATGATAATAAAGTTTGTCATTCCGAACAGGGCTGAAAGCCCGGTGAGGAACCTGCTGTAAGCCGACACCACCACGAAAGAGGGTGCCCCGTCCTTCGCGCACTTTGCGAAGAGTGGGATTCCACAGCCCCATCCCTCTAAGGATTCGGGAAACGCCACGACCGGGAAGGGCACGACTTCAGTCGTGCCACCAGCCGATAATGATAATAAAGTTTGTCATTCCGAACAGGGCTGAAAGCCCGGTGAGGAACCTGCTGTCTGCCGACACCACCACGAAAGAGGGTGCCCCATTCTTCGCGCACTTTGCGAAGAGTGGGATTCCACAGCCCCATCCCTCTGAGGATTCGGGAATCGCCACGCCCGGGAAGGCCACGACTTCAGTCGTGCCACCAGCCGATAATGATAATAAAGTTTGTCATTCCGAACAGGGCCGAAAGCCCGGTGAGGAACCTGCTGTCAGCCGACACCACCACGAAAGAGGCTGCCCCATTCTTCGCGCACTTTGCGAAGAGTGGGATTCCACAACCCCATCCCTCTGAGGATTTGGAAAGCGCCACGACCGGGAAGGCCACGACGTCAGTCGTGCCACAAGCCCTCTCAAAATCTTGTCATTCCGAGCGGAGAAAGATCATCCGCAAAGCGGATGATCTTGCGGAGTCGAGGAACCTGCTGTCTGCCGACACCACCCCGAACGAGGGTGGCCCATTCTTCGCGCACCTTTGCGAAGGAGCCTGCCCTGAGCGAAGCCGAAGGGTGGGATTCCACAACCCCATCCCTCTGAGGACTCGGCAAGCGCCACGACCGGGAAGGCCACGACTCCAGTCGTGCCGAAGGTTAGAAACGATGATCGTACTCGCGTGAAAGCCTCGTCAAAAGCGCGGAGTACTCGAGTAATGTCTGCTCCTCATCTACCCACGAAAAGGGGTGCGGCTCCGTATTGGAGGCTTCAAAGCTAAGAATTAAGAACTCGTCAAATTTGGGCGCAGCGTGTTCACGCAGCCGCGAGATCGCGTCCTCGGCTTCCTGAATGGGATGCTTATATTTGCGTCCGTCGGTTGGGAATGCCCGATCCCCTTCGAAAGACGTGTATTGCGGAGCGAAGTTCACCCCCACTATTCCGACGCAGATTGCCTGTCCCCCTCTTCTCTTGAATTGCTCAGTCTGCCTGACCAGATCTCCGATCACGCGGTCGATCTGCTTGATCATCGCCTTAGCCAGTATCTTGGTCTCAACTCCAATCTCGATCGTTGCGACAGGACCGCGGGCGACCGCGAAACCCTCGTCCGCAATCGCTTGCGCCACCGGAACGCGCTCGCCGAACGTCCCATCGCCCCGCCGACGCGGAATCCCTACGGTGAGGTTCTGCGCGTTTAGCACGCGGCTCCGAGTCTCAATACGTTCACGGAGCTTGGTGGATTTACCCAGGCTGTATAGATCTTCGAAGAGATAGCTGGCGACTCGATCCCCGAGGCTGGAGTCTCGGTGGAGGTAAGGCTGACCTTCAAAAAGGCTACGGAATATCCGTAACACCGCGTAATTCGAGTCGGTCATTTAGGGCGATTGTATATCCAACCTTGTTTTAAACAGCTGCGGCTCTGCCCTCGACAGAACAGCTAATTCCAATCTCTCTTTCGCCATTCTGATAAAGCCCGGATCACAATCGCTTCCGATACTGTTTCGCCCAACATTCATGGCGGCTAACGCGGTCGTGCCGGTTCCCACGAAAGGATCGAGCACGATGTCGCCAGCAAAAGAGAAAAGTCGAATGAGGCGCTCTGCTAACTCAACGGGGAACGGGGCAGGGTGTCCACGTCGTGTGGATTCACCCTTGATATCGGTCCATGCTGTTTTCAACCAGCCTTTCATCTCGTCCTTGGAGAGCATGGACAGCGCCTTTTGCGCTATCGAGGGCGACCTGTAAGCGCCACCCTTCCGAAAGAACAGAATGTATTCGAAATCGTTCTTGACGATCGCACCGGGTTGATAAGGCTTACCGTAGAACCCCGCTCCATTCCCCTCCGCCTCGAGCGCTCCGTTGGCTATCTTGAACCATAAGATCGGAGTGAGCGAGTCGAGCCCGAGCTTTCGGACCCGAACCGTAATGTCAGCATGAAGTGGCACCACGTGGTGCCGACCTGCCTTCTTGCGTGGAAGACAAACGTCCCCCACCACACAACAAATTCGACCGCCGGGGACAAGGACCCTGGAGCACTCTGCCCACACCTTGTCCAGTTCGGTCAGGAATCCCTCGTAGTCTTGCATGGCCCCGAGCTGGCGCTCATTAGGTGGATAGTCTTTGAGCGTCCAGTACGGAGGAGAAGTGACTACCAGGTGAACGCTCTCGCTCCTCAAATGGGACAAGTCACGCGAATCTGTACAGTGCACCCGATGTGTAGTGACCGAGTATTCGGCCGGCCATGGATTACGGCGGTAAAAGTCGTTGAGCTCGTGTAACTTCTCAATCGCTCCCGGCTCGCTATCGTTGTAAGCGAGGTCCCTAATGTCGCACACGCTGCCGATGGACGCACTCATTGTGTGTTCCTACCTTCCTCGACGAGCGTGACTGAACAAAAGCAAGATGTAAACGACACAACGTCCTTACGTTCGAAGAAAAGCGCGTTTCAATTCCTGAAACCGAAATTAGAGGAAATTGGGACGAGCGTAGCTGACCCGTCCCGATCCGATTTTCACGAGCACCTGCTCGTGCTCCCGCAACTCTTACAGCGGTAGCGACTTCCATCCGGCGTCATGCTGCTGCGTCTTCAAATAGCCTTCAACACTGCTCTCTCAGCCGCCTGCGGCAATTTGATCGGAATAAAATACTCCTCCGGATACAAATAATCCTCCCCGGACTCATCGATCACCCGCACCTGACGATGCCTCCACGCGTGCTCATCCTTCAGCAGCCGATATACCTTGCGCAGTTCCAACGACGCAGGATAATCCCGGTTGCGCACGCAAAGCACAAACCCCGCCGCCCTGAAGCGGGTGCCCCATCCTCGTCGCGTTCTTTGCGACAGGGTGGGGATTTTGACTTCCGCCGTCACACCTACGAGCACCCGCTAGTACTCCCACAACTCCCGCACCGATAACACGACCCATTCCGCGTCATAATGCTGCCGCAGAAGCTGCACGTAGGAGCGTCGCCCAGGTCGATGATCCCAGCCAGCGCGTCAGCAGCGTGCACCGAGCCAGCCCTGAGTCCCGAGTCGCGAGCCGCGAGAGATTCCTGTGCACCCGTTCCCTCGGGACTCAAGGCTCGGGACTCGGGACTCGCCTTCGGCCGCAGATTCTCAAACAAGAACTGCTGCTGCCCAGTTAAAAAACGCAACTGCAGCCAGCGGAAGATGTAGTCCATGATCGACTTGGCAAACCCGATGTCGGGATTGCTAGTCCACCCGCTAGGCTCAAACCGCGTGTGCGCAAATTTTTCGCACAGCAGCTTCAGCGGCACGCCATGCTGCAGTGCAATGGATGTGGCCAGCGCAAAGCTATCCATCAGCCCCGAAACCGTCGAGCCTTCCTTGGCCATGGTGATGAACAACTCGCCCGGCTCCCCATCCGGATAGAGCCCGACGGTGATGTAACCCTCATGGCCTCCAATGTTGAACTTGTGCGTGATCGAAGCGCGTTCCTCCTGTAGCTTGTGCCGCACCGCACGAGGAGGCGCATTCAGATTGTCTTCCTGTGGAGCGGACGCAGTCCGCGAGTCTTCCTTCGAAGAGTTGGCAGTCTTAGTCCCAGCCGCCGAAAGCGGCTGCGACTTCTTGCACCCATCCCGATAAACCGCGACAGCCTTCAGGCCAAGCTTCCAAGCCTGAAGATAAGCCTCCGCGATGTCTTCCACAGAAGCATTCTCCGGAAGATTCACGGTCTTCGATATAGCTCCGGAAATAAAAGGCTGCGCAGCAGCCATCATCCGCAAATGCCCCATGTAAGCAATCGACCGAGTCCCCTTAGCCGGCTTGAACGAACAATCAAACACAGCCAGATGCTCGTCCTTAACATGCGGCGCCCCTTCGATAGTCCCCGTAGCATCAATGTAACTAACAATTGCGTTAGCCTGATCGTGATCGTACCCAAGCTTGAACAAAGCAGTAGGCACAGTGTTGTTGACGATTTTGATCATGCCTCCACCCACCAGCTTCTTGTACTTAACCAGCGCCAAATCCGGCTCCACACCAGTAGTGTCGCAGTCCATCATGAAGCCTATGGTGCCTGTTGGCGCTAATACTGTTACTTGGCTGTTTCTGTAGCCGTGTTTTTCGCCTTGGGCCAGGGCTTCGTCCCAGCATTGTTTGCTGGACTCGTAGAGAGTGTTTGGGACGTTTGATTTGTTTATGTTGTTTACACTGGCGCGGTGCATTCGGATTACGTCCAGGAATGGTTCGCGGTTTATGTACCAGCCGGGGCAGGCTGCGCCGGGCATGTTTGCGGCTTCGGTGATGCCTAGACGCGTGGCTACTGTGTCGGTTGCGGGCGTTAATGGCTGACATTGTTCAGCTATCTTGCTTGACTGCAGATAGGCTTCGCCGCACATGATTGCGGTTACGCAGGCGGCGTAGTCGCGGCCGGCGTCGCTGTCGTAAGGCAGGCCTGCGGCCATTAAGAGTGCGCCTAGATTTGCATAGCCTAAGCCTAGCGGACGGTAGTCGTGGGAGTTGCGCATGATCATTTCTGTGGGGTATCCCGCGTTGTCGACGAGAATTTCCTGCGCGGTGATTAACACGTCTACTGCGTGACGGTAGGCTTCGACATCAAACGTGCCGTTGGGCGCGAACTTCAGCAAGTTCAAGCTGGCTAAGTTGCAGGCCGAATCGTCCAGGAACATGTATTCGCTGCAGGGATTGCTGGCGTTGATTCTTGCGGTGTTCTTCGAGGTGTGCCAGCGATTTGTGGTGGTGTCGTATTGCATGCCGGGATCGCCGCAGTGCCAGGTGGCTTCGGAAAGTTTCTTTAACAGGTCTTTGGCTTTGTAGGTTTTCATTACGCTGCCGTCCTGCACCTTTTTGGTGGAGAAGTCGGTGTCGCGGACTACGGCGTACATGAAGTCGTCGGTTACGCGGACGCTGTTGTTGGCGTTCTGGAAGAAGATGGAAGAGTAGGCGTCGGAGTCGGGATGAGAACCATCGTATCCCTGAGCGACTAGAGCGTGGGCCTTCGCCTCTTCTTTTTGTTTGCACTCGATGAACTCGACGATGTCGGGATGGTCTACATTGAGGATGACCATCTTGGCGGCGCGGCGAGTTTTGCCTCCGGACTTGATTACTCCGGCGAAGGCGTCGAAACCTTTCATGAAGCTGAGCGGGCCGCTGGCTGTGCCTCCTCCGCTTAGACCTTCAGTGGAGGAGCGCAGCGGAGAGAGATTGGTTCCTGTGCCTGATCCCCACTTGAAGAGCATGCCTTCGGTTTTCGCTAGAGTCAGGATGGAATCGAGCGAGTCTTTTACTGAGTTGATGAAGCATGCGGAGCATTGCGGCTTGCTGTAGCCGGTGATGCCGAACTCGACTTGCTGAGTCTGCGGATTCCAGTGCCAGTTGCGGGCGTCGGAATTGGGCTCGATGCGATCGCAGCCTACGTTGAACCAGACCGGCGAGTTGAAGGCAGCGTACTGGCGGACGAGGATGTGGACTAGCTCGTCGTGGAATGTCGCGCCGTCTTCTGGGGTTTTGAAATAACCCTGAGCCAGTCCCCAGTTGCGGATGGTTTCGGCTACGCGGGTGACTAGCTGGCGGACTCCAATTTCGCGCTCAGGCGTGCCGACTTTGCCGTGCAGATATTTCGAGGCCACGATGTTGGTGGCGGTCATGGACCAGTCTTTGGGAACTTCGACGTCTTTTTGTTCGAAGATCACGTTGCCCTGAGCGTCGGTGATCTGGGCGAGGCGGAGATCCCATTCGAGTTCGTCGTAGGGGGAGACGCCCGGCTTGGTGAAGAGGCGGCGGAAGGAGAGACCGGGCGCGGTCTTCTTGGTGGTTACAGGGTTTGCGGGGATGGCCGCAGGGGTATTGACGGTAGTGGTTTTAACCTCGGGCATTGCTCTCTCCATTATTAGTTAGATTCTATCTATCCTGACCCGATTCGGCGTCCATGGGGGTGGATGCGGGGAATTGGGTTGTGCCCGAACGGGAATTTGTTCGGGGTGTCGCAGTTCTTGTTAAAGAGCTTTGGCTCCCCTTTTTGGGAGCTTGTGCTTCGGGGGCTAAAGCCCCCTGTCATTTCGTTGCTTCTTACGCGGCGCTGAAGCGCCGCTCTTCCACGGTGCTGCATGCGTCGGTGGTACTCGATACTTCCAAGCCTCAGGGGCTAAAGCCCGATCCAAATGCCTGCCCTTAACGCAGGCCTGAAGGCCTGCTCCACCCGGTTGAGGACTTTCTCCGACCGGTTTCCAGACCCTTCGGTTTAGAAGCCCGAGGGTAGCGGGTGAGGACAGTGAAGATTTTTGTTGGCTCCGGAATCCAGATTCGGGGCCTGGGATGCTGCATCCGATGCTTGTACCCTTGCTGGTTGGGCTGGCGTTGTGGTGCTGTCAGCGTTGTCGGACAGGAGTGTCCGACCCACACGAGGTGCGCCTGCGCCATCTGTGAACTCCAGTGATGACTGGAAGTCGATGCCGATGCCGGAAGCTTTTTCGGCAGAGGAGTGCATCCACTGATTCAGGGCATTGCAAATGTTGCGGCGCTGGATCTGGTCTTCTATGACTACAAAGCGCAGGAAACAGCGTCCGGAGGCCAAGCGCGCGCGCATGGGATTGGCGCAGGTAAACATGCGGTCGAGGGTGAAGGCCATGTCGTCGTCTTCGGAGAACTGGAGGACGGCCAGCATGCGTTTGAATTCGCCGGGAGCAGTGGCGGCGCGACCGAGCTGCGCTCGGTCGGACAGCCGCGGACGGCTGTCCCCACATGTTTGTGCCGTCGAGCTTTGCTCGGCTCGACAGCCGAGGACGGCTGTCCCCACAGGCGAGTTGCTCGTGCCCAGGTCCATGATGTCTTCGGCCAGGGCGAAGATGCCGGGCTTGCTGGGGACTACGAGGAGGCTATGAGTGGAATCGCAACGGAACCAGCGCGACCATTGCAGGCGGCGTGGATCTACGGGGCGGTCGAAGCCGTGCCGGGCTAGGGAATCGGCGACGAGTCTAGTTAAAGCTTCCATCCAGGGCTCCTAAAACCGGCTTCGGGCTTTGGCTTTTGGGCTTCGGCCAGAAGTTGAACTGCGTTCCGGTGTGAGACGAGTTCTTACTGACTGATTCAGTCGGCCCCCCGGGGGAGGATCGGGGGAACGGCCACCGCACTTTCCACTTTGTTTTCTTACGTTTACGGGTGGCGCCGGGTCACCTCTGGCCTGACGCCCACCCGTAAATCCTTCCTGACAGCGCCCCTCATCTTTCGCCGGCCCCGTTCCCGCGAGACCGATTTTAAAGGGCTATGGGAATGCAAAGTTACTCCCGCTTATTGTGCCTGTCAAGAGGGAAACACCACAGGTTGTATCCTCAACAATGACGGCCTTGGTGCGGGGTTGAGGGATTCGTTTGGGATTCGTTTTCCACAAAGGGAATTCATCTGGCGTTTACAAAGGCAGTGGCCAGTGGTCAGGGGCCAGGGGCCAGCAAAACCCCACGGAAACTGGCGGCTGGGACGGTTGCTTACAACGAGCGCAGACCGGAGTTGGGGTTCCGAGCGCTCCGGTAGGGTTGGGGAGATTTGCGTATTAAGTGGACTGGGAGCGATGGTGGCGCAGGAATTTCGGGTTGCTCCGTTGTCTCGCCGGAGAGCAAGGGTACGTAGATGTCCTCGAAGATCTGGCGAGGCGCTATGCGGAGAACGCCATCGGAGGATTCGACGAGATAGTCGCCCTTGCGGCCGGAATGCTGTCGCCCGAGAACGTCGGCGAAGGTGAGGCTGGTGGTGAGCTGTTTGGCTTTGACCAGAAAGCGAGTGCGATAGGTGATCCATGGGTTCGGTGCTTTCATGCGGGCCAGTTGGTTCCTAACTGTTGAAGTTGATAAGGACGCGGGCCAAACGCGCCATTATTGTGTCGCAAAGAACGCGACACATCGCGGGGTCCGCCCGGATCCTTCACTGCGCAAAAACGCTTGTTCAGGATGACAATCAAAGCTGTGTTGCGTCATCGGCCGGTTCTTGTCTTCGGCCGATTTTCCGATTCATTTTTATTGAGAAGGCGAGAGTGAATGTACGAGCGAAAGGGCGCGCGGTCAATTCAGTATTTTTGGTGCAGTTGAGGAAAATCGTTGCCACGGATTTTCGCGGATCGGCACGGATGAAGGGCCCGGTCAGAGATGTGTCGCTAAGCCGCATGAAGGGCTTGGGTTCTGTTTGGAGGAGAGCGTGGAGACAGGATTTCCTGAGTGTCGAGAAGTTGATTGTGCACAGGGGTTGCACAGGAAATGCAGAAAGCAGTGGTCGGTGGCCAGTGGCCAGTTCTTGTTCCCCGGCTGTGAGGAGAACCACGTCAAAAGGCGTTGTCTGAATTCTTGGGGCGCTGTGCTTATGGCTCCGCAGTGGTCGGCGCTGGGGACTTCCCAGAGAACCACATTGGGGTTGCGGGCCTGGATGCGGTGGGAATGGCGAAGGGGAATATTGCTGTCGACTTGGCCGTGGATCAGAAAGACCGGAACTCCAGTGGCTGCGACCGAAGCTTCGGGCGAGACTTGCTGCATGTCGAGGCCATATTTCCAGCGAGCGTACAAGAAGGCGAACTCGACGAGGGGGCGAAAGATGGTGCGCCCAAACCACGGACCGAGGTGAAAGGGCTGGCCCATGCGGTCATAGGCGATTTCGCGGAAGCTGGAGAAGGAAGATTCGGCGGCGACCGCGCAGAAACGAGACTCGACACTGAGAGATTGCAAGAGTTCTGCGGCGCCCATCGATTCTGCGAATCCGAAGATACAGTGCGGGTGATCGCGCGCGACGAGGAAGTCGAACCACTGGTGAATGTCGTTGCGTTCAACGAGGCCGTAGGTAGCGAGCG
>Ga0206871_10013_pt2 | contig 47724 bp, 51 predicted proteins | sample Alteio_BWOrgCont_33_FD_152627 | JGI IMG/M metagenome (GOLD analysis project Ga0206871, IMG submission 152627) | Enriched cells from forest soil in Barre Woods Harvard Forest LTER site, Petersham, Massachusetts, United States -... | ecosystem: Environmental > Terrestrial > Soil > Temperate forest >...
GCATTCGCGATGGTTCTCTCCATGGCGAGTTCCTCCACTACCTCGCGCTGGTTCCTCCTCCTGCTTTCACTCGCGGTCATGGTCTTCGCCGCACCTGAAATTTACACCGCTGCCTGGCGGGCCGCGCGCCATCGCTCCACCAACATGAACACGCTCGTCGCGCTCGGCACGATTGCAGCGTTCGTCTCATCTCTGGCATCCACCATTGCTCCAGCCGCGCTCGCCCGCCACGGCCTCGCCTCAGACGTCTATTACGAAGCCGTCATCCTCATCCTTGCCTTCCTGCTTAGCGGGCGCTGGCTGGAAGCCCGCGCCCGCGCCCGCGCTACAAGCGCTCTGCGCGGCTTTGCGCAGCTGGAATCATCCGACGCTCGCCTGCTCTCGCCGCAAGCCACCGATTTCACCACAGCACCCGAAACACTTCTTCCTCTCGACGCAATCGAAGCCGGCGACATCATCCGTGTCCTTCCCGGCGATCGCATCCCGCTCGACGGCCTCATCCTGCAAGGCCGTAGTTCTGTCGACGAGTCTATGCTCACCGGCGAACCCCTGCCCGTAACGCGCAGCGTCAACGACCATGTCTCAGGTGGCACAGTCAATCTCGATGGCGTGCTCATACTTCGTGCCACCGCCGTCGGCAACACATCAACACTCGCGCAGATGCAGCGCCTCCTCGAGCAAGCGCAATCCAGCCGCGCTCCCATGCAGCACCTCGCCGACCGTGCCAGCGCCATCTTTGTTCCCACCGTTCTCGCGCTCGCGCTTATCACCTTCATCGTGTGGTGCATCTACGATTCGCCCGCCCGTGCTCTCAGCGTGGCCATCGCCGTGCTCATCATCGCCTGCCCTTGCGCCATGGGCCTCGCCATTCCCGCAGCCATCACCGTCTCTATCGGCGCAGCTGCACAGCGTGGCCTGCTTATCAAAGGCGGCGAGTCTCTCGAGCGTCTCTCTACGATCGACACAATCGCACTCGACAAAACCGGGACCCTCACCGAAGGCCGCCCGCGCATCGCAAAATTCATTCCCTCGCCGCACGCGCAGCTTGATACCACCACCCTGCTCGCCTACGCCGTCGCCGCCGAACGCCTCTCCACGCATCCGCTCGCACAGGCCGTCGTCGAGTTCGCAGAGAACCACCTCAAGCTGCCCACGCCGCCGCCCATTGAAAATTTCACCATCGTTCCCGGCACCGGGCTCACTGCAACCATCGCTGGCCACAGTCTGGCCATCGGCAATGCGTCCCTGCTCAATTCAGATGTTCCCTCCGAACTCGCCGCTCCCACCAACTTCGCGCACGCCACGCCGCTTTATCTTCTCTACGACCATCAGCCGCAGGCCGTATTTTTTGCAGTCGACGAACTCCGCTCCACCGCCATCACCGCCGTTGCTGAGCTGCAAAAGCTGCATGTTCATCCCATCATGCTCACCGGAGACATCGCCTCCTCTGCCGCGCCTATCGCCCGTGAAGCTCACATTGACGATGTTCGCGCTGGGTTGCTCCCCGCCGATAAGCTCTCATTAATTCAAGCCCTGCAATCGCAAGGCAAAAAAGTCGGCATGGCCGGTGACGGCATCAATGACGCCGCCGCGCTCGCGCAGGCTGACGCCGGTTTGGCGCTCGCCGCCGGCTCTGACCTCGCTCGCGAGGCCGGCGACATCCTTCTGCTCCACAACGATCTCCGCCTCATCCCCGCAGCCATCTCACTCGCCCGCCGCACCACGCACATCATGCGCCAGAACCTCGCCTGGGCGCTCATCTACAACGTCATCGGCCTTCCGATTGCCGCCGGAGTGCTCTATCCACGCTTTCATCTCCTGCTCAACCCTGTTCTCGCTAGCGCGGCCATGGCCCTCAGCTCGGTCAGCGTTCTGTTGAACTCCCTACGCCTCCGCCGCTTCCCACCCGTCTAAACAGACGTACAAGCTAAACTCTAGAAGGACACCGCAGGCCCAGACTAAACGTGCGCATCTTCACCCGCTACATCCTTCGCGAGATTATCGGCTACGCCCTCCTCGGCGGCGTGCTGTTCACGTTCATCCTGTTCATGCACTACCTGCTCCAGCTCATGGAGCTCGCTGTACGCGGCATCGCAACTCCTGCTGACATCGTCCGGCTCATCTCCTATCTACTTCCTAGCATCATCACCTTCACGCTGCCCATGGCCGTGCTCATCGGCATCCTGCTCGGCCTCAGCCGCCTCGCGGCAGATAGTGAAGTCACTGCCATGCGTGCCAGCGGCATCGGCGTACTTTCGTTCCTGCGCATCGTCAGCATCCTCGCCGTCACTTGCTGGGGCATCGGCCTGTTCAACGCCGTTTACGTTGCTCCGCGCGCCGCTCAGGCGCTGCTGCGTTTTGCCGACGAGAGCAAATCCTCGCAAATCAATATCGTCGTGCAGCCGCGCGTCTTCTTTGAAGACTTCACCGATAAGAACTCCGTGCTTTACGTGCAGGATGTTGTTCCCGGCCCCAATGGCTCCGCGCTCTGGAAACACGTCTTCTTCGCCGATCTTTCCAAGCCGACCTCGCCGCGCATCATCTCCGCGAATGATGCCGTCGTCGTCAGTTCGGGTGGACAGGACCTGCGCATGGATCTAACCGATGGCTCGCGCCATGACACCAGCGTCTCCAATCCCGACCAATACGATATCTCCACCTTCCGCACCACCGAGCTGCCCATCCAAAGCGGCCAGCAGGAAGACGCCAACATCACGCGCCGCGACACACCAACGCACGCTCTTCCGCTCGCCGAGTTGCGAACGCTCATGCAGACCGGCTCACCTGCTGATCGGCGGCCCTATCAGATCGAGTTCTATTCGCGCTTCGCCGGCCCCACAGCCTGCCTCGTACTCATGCTGGTCGGCGTCCCGCTTGGCCTTTCATCGCGCCGCGGAGGCAAAGGCAGCGGATTCGTCCTCACGTTGGTGCTCGTCTTCCTCTATTACATTCTTTCGGCTAGCGGCATCGCCATCGCCCGCCAGGGCAAAATGCCGGCCATGCTTGGCGTCTGGGGAGCCAATATTATTTTTGCTGTCGCCGGCGTTCTGCTCATCCAGCAGATGTCGCGTGGCGGCTTCGCCATCAACTTCATCAGCGGCTTCGGCGCCTGGGCCACGCAGCTCTTTGATCGCATCGTCAACAGTAGAAAGTCTTCTTCCACCACGCGCATCCATTCCAGTAAAGCGTCCCAGCGCCTGCGCCGTGCGCTGCATATGCGCTTTCCGCTCATTCTTGACGAATACGTCATGGGCAGCGCCTTCCGCAATTTCCTGCTCGTCCTCACTTCACTCGTCATGCTCTTCCTCATCTTCACCTTCTTCGAGCTCATCGGCGATATCATCAAGTACCGCACGCCGCTGGTCACCGTCGGTGAATATCTCTTCAATCTCATCCCTTTCATCCTCTATAACGTCACGCCGCTTTCAACGCTGATCGCCGTTCTCATCACCTTCGGCACGCTCAACCGCACCAGCGAAATCACCGCGATGAAGGCCACCGGCACCAGCCTCTATCGTGTGGTGGCTCCGGTAATTCTGCTCGCGGCCATTCTCTCCGCTGCACTATTTGCTTTCGATGAAGCCTATCTCCCCAGCGCCAATCGCCGCCAGGAAGCTCTGCGTTCTGTCATTCAGCACAAGCAGGCCCAAACCTTCCTTCGCCCTGACCGCCAGTGGATGTCCGGCCAGACCGGCGGCAATGGCGAGCCCGCACGCATCTTCTATTACAAGTATTTCGACTCCGACAAGAACACCTTCGACAACCTCACTGTCTTCGAATTCGACCCCGGCTCCTTCACTCTCACACGCCGCATCTTCGCCGAAAACGCCCGCTGGGATGAAAAGGTCAACGGCTGGGTGCTCGAAAATGGCTGGCAGCGCACCTTCTCCGGCCCATCGATTGCCAGCTACCAGCCCTTCACCGTCTCCACCTTCCCTGAGATTCATGAACAACCTGGCTACTTCAAAAAAGAAGTCCACCAATCGCAGGAGATGTCCTACCCTGAGCTCGCCAGCTATATCAACGATCTGAAGCAGAGCGGCTTTGACACTATGCGCCTGCGCGTACAGCTCTATCGCAAGCTCGCCTACCCGGCCATCACACTCATCATGGCCATTCTTGCCATCCCTTTTGCCCTGGTTGCCGGCAAACGCGGCTCAGTCGCAGGTCTGGGCACGGCCATAGGGGTCGCCATTGCCTATTGGGTGGTCGCTGCCATCTTTGAGAACCTGGGCGACGTCAACAGCCTGCCCGCCGTGCTCGCAGCCTGGTCGCCGGACATGCTTTTCTTCATCGCCGGCTCCTATCTGCTCCTCCGGACCCCCACCTAGCCCCCTCTTTGCGTCCATTTCCGCATAAACTAGAAGTCGAAATGAAAACCCTCAATCTTCCCCTCATTCTCCTCGCCTTCGCTGCGGCTCCGCTCATTGCCCAGACCGCCCCCACCGCACACGCACCCGTGCACCACACCGCGACCGCACCTGCAGCCCACGCTGCTCCGGCATGCGCAAAGTTACCTGTGATCTCACCCAAGGTTCCAGCGTTGCCGGAAGGAACGCCATGCGCCAAGTCACTGCTGACCTTTGTCACTCGCCCGTCGGTAGAGCTCTCCTACACCTCGCCGTTGGTCAGCAAGGACGTCGTCGACAGCCTCGGTCTCGCACCCACATCCTTCTCCCTCGATTACGCCGAGACAAAGGTTGGCACAGGTCCGCTCGCTCTTCCCAAAAAGTTCTACACCATGAAGTACACCGGCTATATGGAAGAAACCGGCGCCAAGTTTGACTCTTCTGACGACCACCCCGGCGCCCCCTTCACCTTTCCCATCGGTGCGCATAAGGTCATCGCCGGCTGGGATCTCGGTCTGCAGGGCATGCACATCGGCGGAAAGCGCCGCCTCTACATTCCGTGGCAGCTTGCTTATGGTGATCGCGGCAATCCTCAGGGCGGCATTCCTGCTCGCGCCAACCTCATCTTCGACGTCGAAATCGTAGCCCAGAACGACGAAGATCCGAACGCTCCTAAACCTGCTCCGGCCGCTCCAACAGCTCCAGCAGCCAAGCCCGCTACCCCGGCTCCTGCAACTACTCCCACTCCGGCAACGTCGCCCGCTGCTCCTCCGCCGGCAACTTCCGCCACTCCGGCCAAGCCGGCGGCCACTCCACCGGCAACCGCTCCAAAACAGTAACCAAACGGCGGCCGCGAACATCAAATTCGCGGCCGCCAATTTTTTTTGCTTCCTAAACTCTTGGCCCTAGACCCTATGTTTCAACGCCTTAGACCCCTCTTCCCTTACCTCAAGCGCTATTGGCGGAGCTACGTCCTGGGCGGCCTTGCGCTCATCATCTACAACGTCACCAAGTCCGCCATTCCGCTCATTATCGGCGGGGCAGCAAAGGACATCCAGGGCGGTCTCTCTGCGGCCAAGGTCGAGCACCACTCGCTGGTTCTGCTCGGCGTTGCTACTGTTTCAGGCATTTTCCTCTATCTCACTCGTCAGATCATCATTGGCGCATCGCGCGAGATCGAGTTCGACCTCCGTAACGATCTCTTCTCGCACCTTGAGAAACAGCCGCAGGCTTTCTTCCAGCGCCATCGCACCGGCGACATCATGGCGCGCTCGACCAATGACCTCAACGCCGTCCGCCAACTCCTCGGCCCGGCCATCATGTATTCGGCCAACACCATCGTCTTCACCGCAGCCGCATTGCCCATGATGCTGCGCATCAGCCCGCGCCTCACGCTGCTCGCGTTTCTGCCTCTACCCATCGCATCCGTCATCGTGCAATACTTCGGCGCGCGGATTCACAAACGCTTTGAGCGCATCCAGGCCAGCTTCTCTGATATCTCTGCGCAGGCTGAAGAAAACTTCTCCGGCGTTCGCCTCATCCGCGCCTTCTCTCAGGAAGACGCCCAGGCCGAAGCCTTCGAAACCGCCAACCTCGAATACATCGACCGCAGCCTTCGTCTCGCTCGCCTGATGGCCATGCTCTGGCCCACGTTGGAATTCTTTCTCGGCCTCTCACTGATGCTCACGCTTCTGGTCGGCGGCCATGAGGTTCTACTCAACAACCGCGACCCGCACATGGGCATCACTGTGTCGCAGTTTTTTAGCTACAACACCTACATGGTGATGCTCCTCTGGCCCATGATTGCGCTGGGTTATGTCGTCAACCTCGTGCAGCGCGGCGCAGCCTCGGTCGTCCGCATCCACGAGCTGATGATTGAAAAACCCACCATCGACGACAGCGCCGCCAAACTATCCGCCCCGTCGATCTCCGGCCACATCACCTTCAACCATCTCAACTTCACTTACCCTACCGGCCCAGAAGTTTTGCACGACATCACGCTCGACATCCCCGCCGGCAGCTCGCTCGCCATCACCGGCCCCACCGGCAGTGGCAAATCCACGCTGGTCGCGCTCATCCCACGCCTCTACGGCGCACCCACCGGCTCCGTTCTTCTCGATGGCCGTCCTTTGCGCGACTACCCGCTCGCCACGCTGCGCAGCGCCATCGGCTTTGTCCCGCAGGAAACTTTTCTATTCTCCACCACTATTGCCGGCAACATTGCCTTCGGCGACCAGTCTCCCGGCGAGCACTCACCCGAACAAATCCAGGCTGCCGCAACCACCGCTCACATCGCCACCGAAATCCTCGAGTTCCCTCACGGCTTCGACACTATCGTCGGAGAACGCGGCATGACCCTCTCCGGTGGACAAAAGCAGCGCACTGCTCTCGCTCGTGCAGTCCTCCGCGACCCACGCATCCTGATCCTCGACGACGCGCTCGCCTCAGTCGACACCTACACCGAAGAGCAAATCCTCAACGCTCTCCGCTCCGCGATGGAAGGCCGAACCACCATCCTCATCGCGCACCGCGTCTCCACCGCACGCAATGCTGACCGCATCGCAGTTCTCGTCGATGGCCGCATCGCCGAGCTCGGCACCCACGACGAACTCCTCGCCCTCAACGGCTACTACACGGACCTCGTCGAAAAACAGTCACTGGAAGAAGAACTCGCTGCGGCGCAGTAGGCCCTCTCCTGTTTACTTGCAAAATCCGCACAAGGCAAGGCTTAGGTCTTAATCTGCTGTCGTGCGCGAATCAAAATCTTCACACCAAAGCACTTAGCTATACATAGCTGCCGAACGAAATCCCAAGCCTTTTGGCCTCAGTCTTTTGCGACGCCCATGACTTTGACAATGACACGTTTAGAACGCTGCCCATCGAACTCCGCGTAGAAAACCCGCTGCCAAGTTCCCAGGTCGAGCCGTCCATGCGTCACCGGCAGCGTCGTCTCGTGATGCAGCAGTAGCGCCTTCAGGTGCGCATCGGCATTGTCTTCACCGGTCTGATGATGCTTATACCCCGGCCAGCGCGGAGCCAGCTTCTCCAGCCATTTGCCGATGTCTTCAATCAAGCCATCTTCGTTGTCATTGACATAGATCGCGGCAGTGATGTGCATGGGCGAAACAAAACACAGCCCATCATCGACGCCGCTCTTGCGCACAATCGCTTCTATCTGCGGGGTGATGTGCACCATCTCATAGCGGTCGGAAGTATTGAATGTGAGGTACTCGGTATGAACCTTCATGCCATCATTTTAACGTGGTGTTTCTCCGCGTCCGTTGCGCCTCCGCGTTTTCCTTTGCTGTTGTTTTGCCTTTACCGTTGCTTTTGCTTTCTTCCAAACCGGCGACGATCAGGTACCCCGAGGCTTCAGCCTCGGGTAGGTGCGAAGAAGAAACAGGGCTTTAGCCCTCAGGTATGCTTTCCTTCATGCGCTGCACAGTCGTCCTCGGACTCATCCTCGCCGCAACCAGCCCTGCAATAAAAGCCCAGTGGGACATCCAAAACTCCGGCACCACTGCCGACCTTCGCGGCATCACCTCCATCGGCGCAGGCATTGCCTGGGCGTCAGGCACCAATGGCACCGTCCTGCGCACCGAAGACGGCGGCTACCTCTGGCAGCGCTGCACCATTCCTCCCGGAGCCGACAAGCTTGACTTCCGCGGCATCCAGGCCTTCGACGCCAACACCGCCATCGTCATGTCCAGCGGCCCCGGCGATCTTTCGCGTCTCTACAAAACCACCGACGGCTGCCAGACGTGGAAGCTAATTGCAACAAATCCAGATAAAGATGGCTTTTGGGATGCAATAGCAGCTCTCGCTCCAGAGGTCTATATGGTTTTGGGCGATCCCATACAAGGCCACTTTGTCCTGCAAACAACAAGCGATGACGGCAAGACGTGGGCAAGCTACCAAACTTCCCCCAGCCAAAATGGTGAAGGCGCTTTTGCTGCGAGCAATTCTTCACTTTTGAATCATGAAGATGATGAAGAAGATGGACCTTTGCTTTTCGTTACCGGTGGACCACTAGGAGCTCGAATTTTTCGCGCCGATCTAAAAAGCAATTGCAGCCATAAGCCCTCCTGCCCAGAAGTGCTGTCTTCTCAACAATTGCCAATGTTCGCAAAAGGAGAAGGCGCGGGAATCTTCAGCATTGCAGAAGGACCATCGTATTCAGCAGTAGCCGTCGGCGGTAACTACCAAAAGCCTAACGAGAGCAGCGGAACTGCAGCGTTTATCACTGGAAAGCATTGGCAAGCCTCCACAACCCCACCCCACGGCTACCGCTCCGCCGTCGCCTATGATGCCTCCACCAAAACCTGGATCACCGTCGGCCCCAACGGCACAGACATTTCCACCGACGACGGCCACAACTGGCGCGCGCTCAAACCCACATCCACCGAGCAACCTGACGCCGACCAACACTGGAACGCGCTCTCGCTGCCCTTCGTTGTTGGGCCGCATGGGAGGATTGGGGTGCTGAATCCTGCGGCGCTCAAAGGCGATGCAAAATAAGGCAAAGGAAAACGCAGAGGCGCGGAGAGCGCAGAGGAACGCGGAGAAAAGCAAAGGCAACAGCAAATGCTTTGAACGCAAAGGGCGCAAAGGTGAATGACAAGGTTCGCGAAGGAAACGCTACAAATACCACGGAATATTAATCACGATCATCCGCTGGTTCCCACGCAGCAACAGAAGCAGCTTCAACAGCTGCGCTCGCTGGTTGTGCAGCGGAGTCTGCCACCAGTGCTTCACCACCAGCTCAGGAATCAGCACTGCAATCTGCCGCCCGGGGTTAGCTGCTTCCAGCTTCAAAATGTGATTCACCAGCGGCATCACCACAAACCGGTAGGGTGAAGCGCAAAAGATCAGCTCCGGCTCTTTCAGTCCTGCCGCTGACACCGGTCCCACCACGTTGCGCCGCCACATCGCTTCTACCTGCGAGCGCATCTCTTCCGCATCCACGTGCACCACCTGCACCTGGTCAGAGAGCTTCATCGCAAACCGCAAACCTTTTTCCGTAATGCGCGACCAGCGGTCCATCGGCACCACGATGATCGGCTCCGCCATATTTTCCAGCTGCATCGGCTGGTCGCACTCAATCGCTCTGTCGACACTCTGATAGTGCCGCTTCACCGCCAGCATCAGCACGATCAGCGCAGGCACCAGAAGCGCGGTAATCCACGCGCCATCCAGGAACTTCGCCACCAGCACTACGAGCAGAGTCACTCCGGTAGCCACCGCGCCCACGCCGTTCACAATCATGCGATGGATCCGCCCCGGCCCCGTCTGCTTGTACCAGTGCACCACCATCCCTGCCTGCGAAAGCGTAAACGCGAGAAACGCTCCAATCGCAAACAGAGGAATCAACCGGTCCGTCACGCCGCCAAAGATAATCAGCAGCGCCGCCGTAAATCCCACCAGCGCCACAATTCCGTGCGAGTACATCAGCCGCCGCCCGCGCACCTTGAAGACATGCGGAAGATAATCACCCATGGCAATCGCGCGCGTCAGGCGCGGAAAATCCGCATACGACGTGTTCGCCGAAAGCGCCAGCACCACCAGAATGCTTCCAATGCCAACGTAATAAAACCACCCCCGCCCGAACACCGCCGAAATCAACTGCGAAAGAATGCTCTGGTAACCAGAGCCGGTCGGGTCCGTCGCGCCAATATGGTAAGCCCGGCATAGCACCGCAATCCCCAGCAGGAAAAACATCAGCAGCACGATGATGATGGTCAGCGTGCGCTTGGCATTGCGCTGGGTCGGCTCGCGAAACGCAGCCACGCCGTTCGAGACAGCTTCCACGCCGGTCATCGCTGTGCAGCCGCTGGCAAAAACTTTCAAAATCAACCACAGGCTCACCGCGGCTGTTGCCGCGGGCATTGCCGGCGGCGTAACCACCGGCAACGGATGCCCCTGCGCCGCGAATGCGCGAATCGCGCCCACGATGATCGTGATCATCAGCGTGCCGATAAACATGTACGTTGGCACGAGGAACGTGATGCCGGTATCTTTCGTGCCACGAATGTTAACCAGCGTAAGGATCGTCAGGATCAACAGGCAGAGCGCCAGCGTGTGCGGCTGCAGCGACGGAAAGCCCGACACCAGCGCACCCACGCCTGCGGAAATGCCCACCGCCGCATTCAGGATGTAATCGATCATCAGCGCCGCAGCCGCCAGCAGACCGGGCAACTCGCCCAGGTTTTCACTCGCTACCGTGTAGCTGCCTCCACCGTGCGGGTACGCGTCAATCGTCTGGCAATAGGAGAAGTAAACGATCCCCAGCAGCACCACGATTGCGATGCTGATAGGAATCACGTGCGCGATGCCCATCATGCCCAGCGGGATCAACAGCGTCAGCGCCGCTTCGGGCCCGTACGCCGCCGAGCTGAGCGCATCCAGCCCGAACACCGGTATGCCCGCAATCGGGCCTATGTGCTCCGCACGCTCTTCTGAGGTTGCAAGCGGTTTTCCCGCAACAAGGTCAAATAGCTGCATCGTCAGGCATCGGTTAACTCGCCGTTCAGCCTACGCGCTGACCCATAAAAAAGCAGTAAAGATACCCGGAAAAATATCCTGGTCTACACTCAGCCTTGATGGTTCTCTACGCCGCTACCTCCAACCCAGGCAAGCTCCGCGAGTTCGCTACCTCGGCGAGCAGGCAAGGCATTGAAGTCCTTCCTCTGCCTCGCCTCAAAGAAATTCCCGAGCCCATCGAAGACGCACCTACCTTCATGGGCAATGCCGAACTCAAAGCCCGCGCTTATTCGCTCACCGAGCCCGGCGCGCTCGTCTTCGCCGACGACTCCGGCCTCGAAGTCCTCACGCTTAACAACGACCCCGGCGTCCGCTCCGCCCGCTACGCCGACGATGCCGGCTTCAAAGGATCCGGCACCAAAGACCAACGCAACAACGCGCTCCTCCTCCAAAACCTCGGCACCAACCCCAACCGCACCGCCCGCTTCGTCTGCACCCTCGCGCTCGCCCGCGCCGGCGAGATCCTGCTCCGTGCCGAAGGCACCGTCCAGGGAGAAATTCTCTCCTCACCGCGAGGCACGGACGGCTTCGGCTACGATCCGCTCTTCCTCATCCCAGCACTCAACCTCACCTTCGCCGAACTCTCACCCGAGCAGAAGTGGGAACGCTCTCACCGTGGCCGCGCCTTCCGTACCCTCCTCGACCAAATCACCACCAATCGCCTCATCGGTTAATCGCACATCGCGCCCGATTACCGACACGCGTCTGCCACTCAACCCTTGACCTTCGATTTTGCAAGGCCGAAAATCAATCCGGCCCTGAAAAAACGCGGAAAACACAGCTCAAGACCGGCTCAAGCGCGCTCAGGACACGTTCAGGGCAGCACCTCAGGAGCAAGAAATCATGGCCGCAGCCGCCCCTCCAGCACCAAATAAAATTCGCGGCGTTCAGCCTCTCCGCGCAGCCCAAGGCCACGAGTTCTTCTGGCGCCGCCTGCACTCACTCTCCGGCATCATCCCCATCGGCGCCTTCCTCGTCGAGCACATCGTCTCCAACTTCGAGGCCACCAACGGTCCGCTCGCCTACGCGCAGCAGGTCAAGTTCCTCAACTCCCTGCCGCTCGTTCGCATGCTTGAGTGGGCATTCATCTTCATCCCGCTCGCCTTCCACGCGCTCTACGGCGTATGGATTGCCTTCCGCGGCCGCAGCAACGTGAATGTCTATCCCTGGGCTGGCAATTTCGGATACTTAACGCAGCGCATCACCGGCCTCATCGCCTTCGCCTATATAGTCCAGCACGTATGGCGTCAGCGCTTCGCAGGTGTGCAACTGCCTGAGCATCCCGGCGCAGCCTTCCACAAGGTCCAGGTTGAACTCCACAATCCGTGGATGCTCGCCATCTACGTCATCGCGATGATCGCCACCTGCTGGCACTTTGCGTACGGCATCTGGCTCTTCGCCGCCAAGTGGGGCATCACTCCCGGCGACAAGGCACGCAAGCGCTTCGGCTATGTCTGCGCTCTCGGCGGCACAGCTCTGTGCATCATGGGCCTCGTTGGCATGTATGCCTTCATCAATCCGAAGTACGCGAATGCACCGGATGATGTCATGCCCGCGCAACCTGCGATTTATGCGCCAGCAACAACAGTCGCTCCGTCGAACTCGACGAATCCAAGCCAGCCGGGAGAGGTGCGGTAGCGATGAGCCATGCAAGCTGGCCAGCGCGGATAGAGTGGGTTTCCTGTGTCGTCGTGTTTGCGTGTGCAACTGCACGTGTTTTTGTTTTGCGGCAAATCGCAAAAGCTAATGGTGAACCTTGGGAGTGGAAGAAGACACTCTGGCCCGACAAGTCCGATTGGCAAGTGATGAAAACTCTGCCGCCCGGACGATTAAAGAATCAGTTTCAAACCACTGCAGGAATCGGCGTTGCGGCTTGGACTACAGCGATTGTGTCAGCGGTTTTCATGGCAACTGGTAAGTAGAATCTGAAACGGAAAGAAGTCAGAGATGGCAACAGCAACACCCCGCATCATCGTCGTCGGAGGAGGCCTCGCAGGTCTCTCTGCCGTCATCAAGATCGCCGAAGCCGGCGGCACGGTTGATCTCTTCTCCATCGTGCCCGTCAAGCGCTCGCACTCCGTCTGCGCGCAGGGCGGCATCAACGCTGCCAAGGACCTCAAGGGCGAAGGCGATACCGTCCTCAAGCATTTCGACGACACCGTCTACGGCGGCGACTTCCTCGCCAACCAGACCCCCGTCAAAAACATGACCGCGCAGGGTCCGGCCATCATTGACCTGCTCGACCGCATGGGCGTCCCCTTCAACCGCACACCCGAAGGCCTGCTCGATTTCCGCCGCTTCGGAGGCACGCTCTACCAGCGCACCGCATTTGCGGGAGCAACCACCGGCCAGCAGTTGCTCTACGCGCTCGATGAACAGGTTCGCCGCTTCGAAGCCGAAGGCAAAGTCACCAAGTACGAAGGCTGGGAATTCCTCTCCGCCGTGCGCGATTCCAAGGGTGTCTGCCGCGGTATCTGCGCGCTCGATCTGCGCACCATGGAGACCCGCACCTTCCCTTGCGATGCCGTCATCATCTGCACCGGAGGTAACGGCGCAATATTCGGAAAGTCCACCAATTCAGTAGTTTGCACCGGCTCAGCTCAATCAGCGCTTTATCAGCAGGGGGCCTTCTACGCCAACGGCGAATTCATCCAGGTGCACCCCACTGCCATCCCAGGCGAAGACAAGCTGCGCCTCATGTCCGAGTCCGCCCGCGGCGAAGGTGGTCGTGTATGGGTGCCGCGTGATCGCAGCGACAAACGCGCCGCCCAAAGCATCCCTGAAACCGACCGCTGGTACTTCCTTGAAGAGCGTTATCCCAAGTACGGCAACCTCGTTCCGCGCGACATCGCCACACGCGAAATCTTCAAAGTCGTCTACGAAGACAACATGGGCATCGACGGACAGCCCATGGTTTACCTCGATGTCTCGCACCTCGCCCCCGAGAAGCAGCACAAGCTCGAAGGCATCCTGGAAATCTACGAGAAGTTTGTCGGCGACGATCCACGCAAAGTCCCCATGAAGATTTTCCCCGGCGTTCACTACACCATGGGCGGCCTCTGGGTTGATTTCAACCAGCAGACCAACATTCCCGGCGTCTACGCTGCGGGCGAAGCCGACTACTCCATCCACGGTGCCAACCGCCTCGGTGCGAATTCCCTGCTGAGCTGCATCTACGGCGGCTTTGTCGCCGGTCCTGAGGCGATGAAGTATGCGAAGTCGCTCGAAGCTCAGACCGGCGATGGCGGTCACGCTGCCGAGCTGCAGCGCCAGAAGGAAAAGAACGCTGCTCTGCTCTCCAACCCCGGCACGGAAAATCCCTTCAAGATTTGGCGCGAGCTTGGCGAGACCATGACCAAGCACGCGACCATCGTTCGCTACAACGCCGGCCTTGATGAAGCTGACGTGAAGCTTCAGGAGTTATCAGCTCGCTACAAGAACGTGAATCTGAGCGATAAGAGCCAGTGGGCCAACACCAGCTTCGCCTTCACCCGCCAGCTTTACAACATGCTGGAGCTCGCTCGCGTCATCGTGAAGGGAGCACGGCTACGTGACGAAAGCCGCGGCGCACACTACAAGCCTGACTTCCCCGAGCGCAACGATGAGAAGTTCCTGAAGACAACCAAGGCTGCTTTCGTCAACGGCGCGCCGGAGATTACGTACGAAGAAGTGGACACGCAGTACATCACACCGCGTCCACGTGTTTACACATCCAGCTAGTACCACCTCAGGATTGTCATCCTGAGTGCAACGAAGGATCTGCTTTGCGCACGTTGAGGCAAGCTTAGGAGTTGAAAATGGCAGAGACAACAATCAAAGTTGAAATCAAGCGGCAATCCTCGCCGGACGCAAAGGCAACGACGGAAAAGTTCGCGATTCCCTATCGCCCGAACATGAACATCACGTCACTGCTGGGCGAAATTGCGCTCAACCCGACGACCGTTACCGGCCAGGCCTCCACGCCCATCACTTACGATTCCAACTGCCTCGAAGAAATATGCGGCTCCTGTGCAATGCTCATCAACGGCAAAGCGATGATGGCCTGCTCTGCGCTTGTCGATAAGCTGCTAGGCGCCGTCGAGCATGGACAGAAGCCCGACCTCTCCAAGACCATCACCCTCGCTCCGCTTAGCAAGTTCCCTGTCGTGCGCGATCTTGCCGTCGACCGCAGCGTGCTCTTTGAAAATCTCAAGACCGTCAAAGCCTGGGTGCCCATCGACGGCTCCTACGATCTCGGCCCCGGCCCGCGCCAACACCCGCAAATTCAGGAAGAGCGCTATCCGCTCTCCAACTGCATCAGCTGCACCATCTGCATGGAAGTCTGCCCGCAATTCAACGACGCCACCGGCTTCGTCGGCGCAGCCACCATTGCGCAGGCCAAGCTTTTCAATCTCGACCCCGCAGGCTCTGTGCTCAAGGAAGAACGCCTCCGCGCCCTCGCCGGCGATGGTGGCATCCAGGAATGCGGTTTCGCGCAAAACTGCGTGCAGGCCTGCCCTAAGGGGCTTCCACTCACTGAGGCCATCAGCGACATGGGCCGCGATGTCTTCATCCAGCAGGTCAAGGATTTCTTCACGCGGTAAAATTTCACAATGAGCCTCTTGGCCAAAATAGCGATCATCTCGCTTTGCCTCGCAATTCTCGGACTCTTTCTTGAAATCTGTTTTCAGCCGATAGGAACATGTGGGAATGGGGGATGGATCACTATCCCAGTTCTTGTTGGGGTTATCTCAATCCCTGTCTGTGCAATATCATTGCTTGTGCTCATCATTAGGAAAATCGCACGTATTCACTAACCAGGCGACAAAATCAGCATCGAATACACTGGACATCAGTCCGCAAATCGCAAGGAGAACCATGTCAACCACCGCTACTTTCAAAACCTCCGAAGGCACCATTGTCTGCAAGCTTTTCACCGCCGAAGCCCCGGAAACCGTCGCCAACTTTATCGGCCTGGCCGAAGGCACCAAGAAATGGGACGCCCCCGGCAAGAAGGGCGACAAGCTTTACGACGGCACCATCTTCCACCGCGTCATCCCCGAGTTCATGATCCAGGGCGGCGACCCGCAAGGCACTGGCATGGGCGGCCCGGGCTACAAGTTCGCCGACGAAACCAAGACCTCGGGACAGACCTTCAAGCAGCCCGGCAAGCTCGCCATGGCGAACTCCGGCCCCAACACCAACGGCTCGCAGTTCTTCATCACCGTTACTGACACCAGCTGGCTCACCGGCAAGCACACCATCTTCGGCGAAGTCACCGAGGGTTATGACATCGTCGAGAAGATCAGCAAAGTCGCTCGCGACGGCATGGACCGACCGAAGACGCCCGTTGTTTTGGAAAGCGTAACCATCAACCGTAGCTAATTGAGCTCAAGCAAAGAATAAGGGCCGCGGGCTAAAGCCCGCGGCCCTTATTCTTTTGGTGCCCTTATTGGCATGGCTGAAGCCATGCCCTACCGTTCGTTCTTGTAATTACGCGACGCCGATCACAATGCACAGTTCCTTCACCGCATCCGCGCTCTTGTTCAGCGCAGTCTGCTCATCAGCCGTCAGCTTGATCTCGATGATCTGCTCCAGCCCCTTCGCTCCCAGCTTGCATGGCACGCCAACGTACAGACCGCTGATGCCATACTCACCCTGCAGGTATGCAGCGCACGGAAGGATCTTCTTCTTGTCCTTCAGAATCGCTTCGACCATCTCCACTGCCGCAGCGCTCGGCGCGTAGTACGCCGATCCAGTCTTCAGGTGCTTCACGATTTCGGCGCCGCCATTGGCCGTGCGTGTCTCCAGCTCTTTCAAGCGAGCCGGCTCAATCAGCTCTGTAATCGGAATGCCTGCAACGGTTGAGTAGCGCGAGAGCGGCACCATCGTGTCGCCATGTCCGCCCAGCACAAATGCCGTCACGTTCTCGACGGAAACCTTCAACTCCTCCGCGATAAACGTGCGGAAGCGAGCTGAATCTAAAACGCCGGCCATGCCGATCACGCGCTCACGCGGCAATCCGGACTTCTTGAAGGCAGTCTGTGCCATTGCGTCCAGCGGATTAGCCACCACGATAATGATGCAGTTCGGCGAAACCTTCACGGCCTTCTCGATGACATCGCTCATGATCTTGAAGTTCGTGTTCAGCAAGTCGTCGCGGCTCATGCCCGGCTTGCGAGCAATGCCAGCAGTGATGACGAGGATGTCCGAGTTCGCCGTATCGGCGTAATCGTTCGTGCCGGTAATGTGCACGTCACGCTTCTCAATCGGCATGGCCTGCAGCAGATCCAGCGCCTTGCCCTGCGGAACACCCTCAATTACGTCGATCAGCACAACATCCGCAAGCTCTTTCGCGGCAATCCAATGGGCAGCAGTAGCGCCAACATTGCCGGCGCCGACGATAGTAACTTTCTTACGCATCTTGATACACCTTCTTCTGATTTATTTCTGCATATCCATGATAACGGCAGGAGCACGCATTGGACGAAGTAAGACACACCCCATCACCGCTATTGTTTATCAAGCTCTTTGATCGACAAGGTCATAGGAGCGCACGCTCCACTTGAGAAAGCGCCAAGAGGCGGTTCCACCACCAAACTATGTGCCGCTGTATCCCCTATGTACGCCGGAATGAATGATTTTGAACCATCATTCATTACAAAGTTCAATTGAACAAGCCCACCATCAACAGCACTGGAAGACGACGTAGCTCCCGAACTAAAGCAGGATGTTCCCTGGACTGCGATGGTCCCTGAAATCAGCCTATTATCGAACACCCCAGATACTGGATTTGTAGCTCCCTGCTGAAGCACTGCCTGTATCGTCACGGGTATCGAGTTCCCAGTCGACGACGTATCCAATGTACCGGATCCCACGTATGTGCCAGTCACATCTTGAATACGGGTCGCTGTGAAGTTTCCCAACGGCGCTGGATTGCAACTCTGTGATCCTGAATTTGTCCAGGTATAACTGCCGGCCCAATCGGAACCAATAGCAGTTGGCTCTGTCCCTTGAACTACTAGAGAATTACTTACTGGAAGGGGAACATTTTCTGTAAGGGTGAAAGACCCGTTCTGTAATAAGTCACCAACGCTTGTGCCACCAGCTCCTCCATACCCGGAACTTTGGCAGAGCACTTGATACGAGCTGGTGGCAGATATTTGATCTCCACTTACATTGAACGTCATAGCCAGGTTAAAAGAACTCGTGTTTACCGGGCCTTCTGTAAAAACGGGTAGCGAGCCAACGAGCAGCCAGTTTCCAGCTAATGGACTCGCCTGTGGCGGCAAAGGTATTGCCAGATTGCTACCGCACCCACCCAGGCATGGCACAAGTACGCAAACGAAAGCCGTTGCCAAACTCCAGTTCCTCTGCATAGTCTCAGGAGTTTAGCACCGGCCATCAAGCAACTGTTCTGATTTAGTTCTGCAAGTAGTAGTCGATCGTCGCCACCACGCGCACCTTCTTCATGATGCTGGCGTCGCCATTCGGGTCCGCCGTAGCATCATCTCCAGTGCTCGATCCACCGTTCGCCGAAGAGATGGAAAATACGCCTTGGTTAGCGCTGCGAATCGATCCCACCTGCGAACCTGAATCCGCCGCAAATCGATCGGCAGAAGACCGCGCATTCTTCGTCGCCTCGGTAATCATGTCCGGCTTCAGCGCGTTCAGCCCGTTGAAGGTGTACGTCGCGCCGCTTCCCGTCCCTGCGCTGGAGATCACCACTCCCGCGCCGATCAGGTCAGCCGTCTTCGCATTTGCCGCAGCAACCTTGTCCACGTCATTGCTCTGCACGGTGATGGTCTGCTGCACCACGAACTTCGCAATATGAGTGGTATCGACTCCTGTGGTCGAATTGTCCGTAACGGAAATGCTGCCCACTGCTATGTTCGCGCCGCTGAATCCCTGCGCTGCAAGAAATGCCAGTACCGCAGACTTATCCTTCTGACTGGCCGCAAACACATCCGGCAAGCTGTTGCCCGTCTCGCTAAAGCTGATTGGCCAAGTCGCGGTATCGGACTTCACCGTGCGCTCGACCAGCCCCTTCACTTCTACATAACGGTCAGCACGCTTGAAGTCTCGAACCTTCATCCCCAGCAGCATTCCACCCATAATCATTCCAAAGGCCAGGAGAGCTCCCAGCAAAGCAAACGGTCTAACTAACATCCGTGCGTCATCGTTCGTCACAGCTATTACCTCATTTTCAAAGCGCTCCCAGCTTGGCCCCATTAGGCCCGCCGGTCAAGCCGCTCGTCACACGCGTAAAACCAAAGGGACGCCAATAGTTGCGCGTCCCTCAGTTTGCTGCATTTTTTGATGTTTGTGCGGCGAGTTTAGAACTGGCCCCACAGCAGCTGGTTGTAAATGTCGTGGTGGAACTGTATCTCGCACGGCTTCACAATCGTGCCCAGCAAGCGCGGGCAGCGGTCGGCGGAGGCCTGCTTCAGTTCGGCGTAGCGCGCCGCTACGTCGGCTCCCAGCAGTTCGTCCGTCCACTTCGCGCCACGGAAGTCTTCGAGCGCAGTGTAGATGTTGTCCGGCAGATAACGCTCCGCCTGGCGCAGGTTTTCGATCTTCGCCAGGTGACCGTCCAGACCCGTCTTGAAGACGCTGTACAGCACCATGTACGGGTTCGCGTCCGGGCCTACCGAACGCACTTCCACGCGCGACGACTTCTCATTGCCGATAGGAATACGGATCATCGATCCACGGTCAACCGCAGAAGCCTTGATCTGGTTCGGAGCCTCAAAGTGCGGATCCAACCGGCGATACGCATTCACGCTCGCGTTCAGCAGCAGGCAGATGTCGTTGCCGTGGCTCAGAATCTTGTCCACAAAATTCCAAGCCAGCGGAGAAATCTTCTCCTCGCCCGCCGGGTCCCAGAACAGGTTCTTGCCATCTTTGGTGATGGAAACATTGGTGTGCATGCCCGAACCATTAACGCCTGTCACCGGCTTCGGAAGGAAGCTCGCCGTCATGCCCATCTGCGTTGCAACCTGGCGACAGATCAGCTTGTACAGCTGAATCTGGTCGGCAGCTGCTACCACATCGCCGTAGGTGTAGTTGATCTCGAACTGCGAAGGCGCAACCTCAGGGTGGTCCTTCTCGTTCTCGAAGCCCATGGCGCGCTGCACTTCCGCCGTGGTGTCGATAAACTCGCGCAGCGGATCGCCCGGCAGCGAGTGGTAATAGCCGCCCATGTTCGTGTATTCAAACTTGCCGGTCGTCGGAAAATTGCGTTCCGCGTCAATGCCCTCGAACAGGAAGCCTTCAATCTCATTCGCCGCATTCAGCGTATAGCCGTTCTTCTTGAACTGCTCTTCGGCAAAATTCTTCAGCACGCCGCGCAGATCGCCCGAGTAGTGCGTTCCGTTCTTGTCGATCACCTCGCCGAACACCAGCACCTTGCCCGCGCCAAAAACGTCTGCCGGCGTCCAATAGAACGCGCTCCAGTCCAGCCCCAAACGCAGGTCGCTCTCACGCTGCGCCGTAAAGCCGCGGATCGACGAACCATCGAACGTCAGGTTGTCATAGCTCTTCACCAGGAACTTCTTGTCGTAGTCCAGCATGTGCAGCCGGCCTTCAAGGTCGGAGAAAAGCACGGTCACAGCCTTGATGCCAGGTGTGTCGGTCAGGTACTTCAACCGCTCTTCCTGGATCTTGTCGATGGCGACGCGCTTCCTGCGCTGATCTTTGGCTTTCAGATTGAGCTCTTCCAGCTCCTCATAGGGCAACTCGAGAAAATTGCGGAATTCGAGGGACATCGTGCTCCTTCCATGGCAGTCAAAGCTGCCAGGATGATGAATTTTTTTGAGACTTGCGTTGAACGAAAGGCGTTATAGGACAGGGGAACCCTACCTCTAAAAGTAGCAGAAACCCGTTGTCAAAGCACCATCCAACGCCGCCTTGCGCCATTTTTTCAAATCTCCGTCTGCGGGTGGCCCATTCATCACGGCTTTATTGCGATGAGTGGGTCAGTACCACCTTCTCGACACGCTGGAGAATCGAAGCTGCCGCTCCCCTCTGAATTCACACGCGACAGCCCGCATGTGTGTGATACTTTTACGTGGGCGTATGCGGCTCCGCGGCTGCGCGCAGGTGGCATTTCTTTCGCGGAAGCACATGGGAGGATTTTCAGAATTGGGAATGAACATGGTTCCGAAGCGCTTGTTTTTCACCAAGGGCGTCGGCAAACACAAGGAGCGTCTTACCTCCTTTGAATTGGCACTCCGCGACGCAGGCATCGCTGCTCAGAACCTGGTCCGCGTTTCCTCCATCTTTCCGCCGCATTGCAAGCTGATCTCGCGCAAAGAGGGTTTGAAGTATCTCAACCCCGGCGAAGTCGTCTTCGCCGTCGTGGCTGAAAATTCCACCCGCGAGGCGCACCGCCTCGTTGTCAGCTCCATCGGCGTGGCCATCCCCGCGGACAAGAGCACCTACGGCTACCTCTCCGAGCACCACAGCTTCGGCGAAACCGAAGATCAGGCCGGCGATTACGCAGAAGAGCTCGCCGCAGAAATGCTCGCCACCACTCTCGACCTCGACTTCGATCCCGATAAGAGCTGGGATGAGAAGAAAGAGATCTATCGCATCTCCAACAAGATCGTGCGCACCGCCAACGTCACGCAGTCTGCCGTCGGCGACAAGAACGGCCGCTGGACAACCACCATCGCCGCCGCCATCCTGATCTTCGAAGACAAGTAGCGCCGTAGCAGAACTAAAATCGAAGGGCGCTGGTTTACTCCAGCGCCTTTCGCTTGCAGTAGAGGAATAAAGAAATGTCCGCAGCTCTAACTCGCGTCGCGCTCATCCAGATGTCCTGCGAGCCCTCCACCGAGGCCAATCTCGCCAAAGCGGTCGCTCGCGTGCGCGAGGCCGCCCAGGCCGGCGCTAAACTCATCTGTCTGCCCGAGCTCTTCCGCGCGCAATACTTCTGCCAGCGCGAAGATCATGCGCTCTTCTCTGTCGCCGAACCCATCCCCGGCCCCTCTACCGCCGCGCTCAGCGAACTCGTTCGCGAATATTCGCTTGTCGTCGTCGCCAGCCTCTTCGAGCGCCGCGCCCCCGGCCTGTACCACAACACCGCTGCCATTCTCGATTACGCCAGCGACCGTCCCGACAACATCGCCGCCGTCTATCGCAAGATGCACATCCCCGACGACCCTCTCTATTACGAGAAGTTCTACTTCACCCCCGGCGACCTCGGCTTCTCTGCGCAAAAAACCTCTGCCGGCCCCATCGGCACGCTCGTCTGTTGGGATCAGTGGTATCCCGAGGCCGCCCGCCTCACCGCGCTCCACGGCGCTGAAACCCTTTTCTATCCCACCGCCATCGGCTGGCATCCCAGCGAGAAGGCCGAGTTCGGCGAACGCCAGTATGACGCCTGGCAGACCATCCAGCGCGCCCACGCCATCGCCAACGGAGTCTATGTCTGCTCCGTGAACCGCGTCGGCCATGAGCACGGCGACGTCGACCACGAAAGAACGCTCATGCGCGGCCCCGGCGACCACACACCCGCCAGCGGCCTTGAATTCTGGGGCGGGAGCTTTATCGCAGATCCCTTCGGCCGCGTCCTCGTGCAGGCCTCGCACGATAAGGAAGAAATCCTATACGCCGACCTCGACCCCGCCGAAGTCGAAACCACGCGCCAGCACTGGCCCTTCCTCCGCGACCGCCGCATCGATGCCTACGGCGGCATCACCAAGCGCTTTCTCGATTAGATCAATTGAGCCATCCTAATCAAATGATCACTACCGTAAGTGCAGTACCATCTTTGCCATGGAAAATGTTGAAATCTATTTTCGAAACTTGGCACCAATCATTGAGCGGGAAAACTTTCTTGAAAAAGAAATGCTGGATGCGGATGTTCGTTTTCTTGAGACCAGAGCATCCTATTTTGACAAGCTTTCTATATTAGCCGGGGGGTCACTGGCTGCAAGCGTCTCATTCCTTGGCCTTAGTGTTGACCATCCAGCTTTTCATCAACTTGCCATCCGTTATAAACCGGCAGTGATTGCAGCCCTCGTGTTTCTGCTGATTTCGTTGCTTCTATCACTGGCGCATAACTACCTAATTTCGCGGGCAGTCGATCTTCTCTCAAAACAAATCGAAAAAACATACCATTCAGCGCATGCGTATCGTTTTTTTCGTCAAGAGAATTATGACCCGCAGGCTAGGCTAGATGCTGAAACACGCCGCAGAGTGGCACGCTTCGAATCTCACGCGAAGGAATTCCAGATACTGAAAAATCGCGTCTTGAAAGAAGCGAGAACTATTGGATTTTTTGCGGTTTTAGCACTTGTTCTCGGCTATGGCATGGGGATAATCTTCGTGCTTAGCATAGTGCAATGAATCAAAGAGATTGATTGTAAGCATACTGAGTAACCCACATCTCGATTTTGAAGTGTGAGCCTACCGTCGAAACTCCCCACAATCCACGACCTGAAATGACCCCGCTGTTGCGGCATCGATCGCAGCAAGAATCGCTTCCACCCGCGATGAAATAATCGACCACTCTTGGGCCGTCAAATAAATCACAGAGATTCGCCTGCCGGTGAAATTCTGTTCATCCTTCATCTGCCGGTCGGCGGTCACGAAAACCTCGAATCCATCCGACTCCACAAGGCCAAGAAGCTTGCCATTTTTGATGCCCGCCCAACCCATGTAAGCGGCCGTCGCCACTTCATGTCCCTCTAATGCCAATCTCAGTCGGTGGGGCAGATTTTCGTCCAAAAAGACCTTCATGCAGCATGGGCCTTCTGCGACTTTACATAGCCGATCAACCCGTTGATCGTTTCTATCGAAAGACTGGGGTAATCTTCGCGTATCTCCTCGACAGTAGCTCCGGACCAGTAATACTTCGCAATCGTATCCGGGAAAATTCTGCTGCCCACCACAGTCGGCGCACCCGAGCATCGTCCCGGTACACGTTCAACCAGCTCGCACCCACTCCAATCAACAAGCGTCTTTACATCCCATGCCCGTCGCTCATTCGCATACGCAAGCAGTGACTTGAGCGTCTCCAAAGATGCCGAAGGGTAGTTCTCGCCAAGCTCCTCAATCGAAGAACCGGCCTCGAAATTGCTGATAACGGCATCCGCAGGTATCCGGGTACCCTTGATGAGGGGATCACCAGAGTGCTTACCTTCAATCACTTCCACCAGATCGCATCCGCTCCAGTCCATAGCGCACCTCACACGGACATTTTACGTCCGAAGCCAATATCATCAATCCAATAAATTTCCTCACAGAAACAATTCCCAATCTGACATCGTCTCCTGTATAAACAATCCGCCGGCCCACCCGGGCCCGCCACTGCTGCCAAGCTGGAGATCGTCATGAACCGTCTCGCCTCGCTCGCCCTAGCTTCATTCGTGTCAGCCGCGCTACTTCCCTCCCTTGCCATCGCGCAGACTCCCACGCCGCCATCTGTAACCGGCAAAGTTCCACCCACTACCTGGGTTGATAAGGACACCGGACACCGCGTCTGGCGTCTCAGCAACGAGCCCAACTCCGGCGCCTTCTATTTCAACGTCAACGGCTACACGCCTGACCTGAAGACCATGATCTACACCGCGCCAGACGGCATCCACACCCTCGACATGGCGACCAAGCAGACCAAGCTGCTCGTACCGAATCCGCCGCGGCCCGCCAACCCGGAACCAGGCGCCATGCGCTTTGGCGGAGTGCACGCCATCATCGCCGGCAGCAAAACCAACTCCGTCTTCTACTCGCAGGCAGACCCCGCTACCCACGTCGTCACCCTCTATAAAGCCGACGTCTACACCGGCAAAATAACGCGTCTCTGCGATCTCCCCAAGGGCATGGGCGTCGCCACCATCAATGCCGATGAAACCCTCGGCGCCGGCACCATCAACGACAGCGATGCCGCAGTCAATTACGGCGACCGCGCCGTCCCACCTCGTGGTGCACCCGCCGATGCTCCACACGTCCAACCCGCCAACAAGGGCCAGATGATGGAAGAGCGCTTGGCCGCGCGCATCCCGCTCACGCTCTACACCATCAACCTCACCACCGGAAAGCTCACGCCGCTGTTGCACTCCACTGATTGGGTCAATCACCTGCTCTTTTCGCCCGTCGACCCCACGCTGCTGATGTACTGCCATGAAGGCCCGTGGCAAAAAGTCGACCGCATCTGGATGATCCACACCGATGGCACGCACAACACGCTCATCCACAAGCGCCACATCGCGATGGAGATTGCAGGCCACGAGTTCTGGGGACTCGACGGGAAAACCATCTGGTATGACTGGCAGCCCATCAAGGGCCAGGATTTCTATCTCGCCGGCTACGATCTCGCCACCGGCAAGCGCACTGCCTTCCACATGGATCGCAACGACTGGTCTATCCATTTCAATCTCACCAAGGATCTGGATCTCTTCTGCGGTGACGGTGGCGATGTCGGCCAGGTTGCCAAAGCTCCCGACGGCGAATGGATCGAACTCTTCCACCCGCGCATGATCCCTACGACGGGTGCGCTCAACGATCCCGACTTCTTTCAACCCGGTGTCTTCACGCCCGAGCATCTCGTCAATATGAAGTGGCACGATTATCACGCCGAGCCCAACGTGCGCTTCTCTCCGGACAAGTCTCTCGTCCTGTTCACCAGCAACATGTTCGGCCCCAGCTACGTCTTCGGCGTCGAGGTTGCCAAGGCCGTCAATCCCAAGCCAGAAGAGGTCGTCTCCACACCGGAGCAAGCGGCCCAGTACAAACCCACAGAGCCGAACGACACGCGCGCGATTGCGAAGTAGCGCTGATAACACCAAAATTCGCATACCGCATCTCAGCTAAACTTTAGTCTGAGATCACGATGCTTCTTCCTCTACTGCTTTTGCTCGTCGCACATGCGCCTCAGTCTGCCGACCCCACACTGCCTCCACCGGCAGCAATTGCTCGGTATACCGTCGTTGGTCGCGGCGTGCAGATTTACAAGTGCACCGCTCAGGCCAATGTCTTTCAATGGATCTTCCAGGAACCTGAAGCTACTCTCTTCGACCAAACCGGCGCGGAAACCGGAAAGCACAGCGCCGGCCCAACATGGACATGGAAAGACGGAAGCGCGCTCGTCGGCAAAGTCCTCCAGAAGTCCCCTGCTCCTGACCCCGCCAACATTCCCTGGCTGCTCCTTGAAGCTCACCCCACCGGCGCTACTGGCGCGTTATCCAGGATCACTCTTATTCGCCGCTCAAACACCCAAGCCGGACAAGCACCCGCAACCGGCTGCGATGCGCACCATCAGAACAGCCTCGCTCGCGTTCCCTACCAGGCAACATACACTTTCTATACAGAGAACAAATGACTACACCAAAGCAGCAGGGCTACCGTATGCCCGCCGAATGGGCGCCGCACGCCGCTACATGGATCGCATGGCCCCACAATCCTGAGGATTGGCCCGGGAAATTCCAGCCCATCCCCTGGGTCTATTGCGAAATCGTCCGCCATCTTTCGCAGGTGGAAGATGTTCACATCCTCGTCAACGACGCAGCCGCTGAAAAGCGCGCCACGCAAATGCTCGCACGCCAGCATGCAAACCTCGCGCGCGTTCGCTTCCATCGCTGGCGCACCGACCGCGTCTGGCTCCGCGACTCCGGCCCAATCTTCGTAAAGAATGCCAAAAACAAAACCGCCATCACCAACTGGCGGTTCAACGCCTGGGCAAAATATCCCAACTGGCATCACGACGACAAAATCCCCGCGCACGTCGCCAAGCTCTACAAGATGAAATCCTTCGAGCCTGCGATTGGCGGCAAGCGCCTCGTCCTGGAAGGCGGCTCCATTGACGTCAACGGTGCCGGCGTCCTGCTCACTACAGAAGAGTGCCTGCTCTCTGAAGTCCAACAGCGCAACCCCAGCGTCTCGCGCGAGCAGCTCGAAAAGGCCTTCGCCGACTATCTCGGCATCGAGCAAGTCCTCTGGCTTAACCGCGGCTGTGCTGGTGACGATACACACGGCCACGTCGACGACATTGCACGCTTCGTCAGCGAAAATACAATCCTCACCACCATCGAACCCAACAAGTCCGACGACAACCACGAGCCGCTCGCCGAAAACCTTGATCGCCTCCGCTCCGCACGCAATCTCCGTGGCAAGCCATTCACGATCAAGACGCTTCCCATGCCCGCGCCCGTGGTCTTTGAAGGCCAACGCCTGCCTGCCAGCTACGCGAACTTCTACATCGCCAACAACCTCGTCCTCGTTCCCACCTTCAACGATCCCAACGATCGCATCGCCCTCAACATCCTCGCCGAGTGCTTCCCGCGCCACACCGTCGCCGGAATCCATTGCACGGACTTCATCTGGGGCCTGGGTGCGCTACACTGCATGACACAACAACAGCCCGCGTAAGACAGGATCTAAACCGCACATGCCGCGCATCGATCTCGAATCAATTCAGGACATCGTTCGCGCCGCCGACCCCGAAGGTCTGATCGCTGGCGGCGCACCTCAAGATGAATACGAGCCCGAAGAAGACGAGATCTTCGCTGAACTCGAACATCTGCCCGCCACTGAGATCACCGAGGAACTCGTGCATCAGTTCCTGACCACCATCTGGGAAGCTGCCTTCGACAGCGAACCAACCCCCGAACGCGAGGCTGGCCTGCAAGCCATCGTCGAACGCATCGTCCATTTCTTCGGCCCAGACAGTACCTACTGATTCGGCTTCGGTGCAACAGCCCCCGGCAATGGCGGTATCGGCTGTCCTACCGGCACAATTGTCACCTTCGTCAGCACCACCGGCGTCAGCGGCTTGTCTTCCCCGCTGCGCTCCACACGCGCAATGGAGCTCACGATCAACACCGCGTGCATATCGCACTGGCCAAAGATCGTGTGCTTGCCGTTTAGTTCCGCTTGCGGCGACTCCGTAATGAAGAACTGCGATCCATTCGTGTTCGGGCCTGAATTAGCCATCGCCAGCCGTCCCGGAACATCAAAGCGCAGCGCCGGGCTGAACTCATCGTCAAAATAAAACCCCGGATCGCCGCCGCCCGTTCCCAGCCGGTCGCCGCCTTGGATCATGAAGTCCGGAATCACACGATGGAAGATCGTTCCGTCATAAAACGGCTTCCCCGCGACCTTCGTACTCGTTGCCGGATCGGTCCACGCTTTCGTCCCAGTGGCCAACCCGATAAAGTTTGCCACAGTCTGCGGTGCCTCTTTCTCATACAACTGGCAGACCATCCGCCCCATCGTTGTGTCGAACACAACGGTTGGCCCTGTCGGCTGCGTTGGCGCAACTTCGTGCGCCGTCGTTGAAGGCGCGTCCGGCAGTGCCGATGGAGTCTGAGCGAAAGCGCCAATCGCGAACAAAGGCGCGCATATCAACACAAATAACTTACTATTCATGATCTGCATCCCATCCACAAGGCTACCCTGAACGTAGTCTCAGAAGCAAAGCACCACAAAGGAGATTATCCAATGGCAAAGCAGGCACTGTGGGTTATGTTGAAAGCAAAGCCCGGCAAAGAGCAGGAAATCGAGGTATTCCTTAATCAAGGCGCATCGCTCGCCAACGACGAACCCGAAACCGTCACCTGGTATGGCGTAAAGCTTGGCCCGGGCATGTATGGCGTCTTCGACACCTTCAATGACGAAGCAGGCCGCGATGCTCACCTCACCGGCGAAATCGCCAAAGCGCTCATGGCTAAAGCTCCCGATCTCTTCTCCAACGAAATCAAGATTGAGCGAATGGAAATTCTGGCATCCAAGTAACCGCTATTCGGTGTGCGCTTCTGCCTGCACCGCGCCCATCACCCGCAGCAGGTTTCCACCCAGAATCTTCTTCATCTGCTCCGCCGTATACCCGCGCGCCATCAGCGCAGCCGTAATCTTCGGCAGATCGGCTGCGCTCGCAATTCCTTCCGGCAGCAGCGAGAAACCGTCAAAATCCGATCCCAGCCCAACGTGGTCGATTCCCGCAACCTGCGCGACGTAATCGATGTGCTCCACGACCGCATCTATCCCCGGCAGCTTCATCTCACCTGCATGTTGCGCGTAAAAGTCGCGGTCCACCTGCATGTGCACGCTATACGGCACCGGCTCTCCACGCTCGCGATACTCCGCCTCCGCCGCCTCGCGCAGCGCATCGCGCTCCTTCTCTGTCGATTTCCAAAGTTTCCGCCATCTCTCATCCACAAATGACGGATAAAAGTTCACCATCACCGCTCCATCGCTCGTCGCGATCGCGCGCATTTGCTCGTCCGTCAAATTCCTCGCCGAATCAGTCAGCGCCCGCGCACACGAGTGCGATGCCAGCACCGGCGCATGTGTCGTCTGCATAACATCCCAGAACGTCGCGTCGGAAACGTGGCTCACGTCCACCATCATTCCCAGCCGGTTCATCTCTCGCACCACATCGCGGCCAAAATCCGTCAGGCCGCCATGGTGCGTAACGCTCGCATCATCAAGATCGCCGGAGCTGTCCGCCCACTCATTCGAGTTCGCCCATGTCAGCGTCATATAGCGCACACCCAGCTGGTGATATAGCCGCAGCAATCCCAAATCATTCTCAATCGAGTGCCCACCCTCAATCCCCATCAGCACGCAGAAGACTCCATCTCGCCGCGCATTCACAATGTCTTCTGGCGTCAGCCCCAACCGCATCTCTTTCGGATGCCGTCTTAGTTGTTCATAAACTCCATCAATCAATTGCATCGTGCGATGCGCATAACGTCCATGCCATTGCTTTGGCTCTACCCAGATTGCAAAAAACTCTGCAGCAAGATTTCCGCGCCGCGCCGTCTCCAGGCTAAGCATCCCATCGCCAAGTTCGCCCGCAAAATTCCAACCTTCATCGACAAAGCGCTGTGGTGTATCTGCATGGGTGTCGATGACGATCGCTTCAGCGTGAACTTGGGCAGGGTCTTGCATCTCGACTGAGTGTATCAATCGCACAAATAAAAGCGCCCACCGGAGACAATCTCGGGTGGGCGCGACTTCATACAACGCACTCTCTATTTCGGCTTGCTCTGCTCGTCGCTCTTGCGCTTCTCGCGGCCTTGCATTGAGTCGGTTGACATGGGATCGCCATGCTTCTTCACGGAGTCGTTCTCCATGTTCTTTACGGAGCCGGTTTGATCGCCACGAACATTAGGATCACGGTTTTGCGTACGGTTTTCGGTTTTGTTCATCATGGCTTGCTCCTCCTGCTCAGATAAGACGCCGCTCGCCTCATCACCGTTATCCATCATCACGGTTTTACCCCCGGCCAACCGCCCACCACTCGCTGTCATCCAAGCAATGCAGAGGTGATTTATGGCAATCGGAGTAGATTCCACCAAGACCCCAGGGCGCCCGTCCCACGAAGCAATTGAAAGCACAGGCGGCAACGCCACAGATGTCGATAAATCGAAGCAACAACATCTGGATCATGTCGCGATGGAAAGCGCCAAGCGCGCCCAGAACCGCATTCATGACGACGAAACCAAGGTTCCCGGCTCTTCGGAATTCACCAAGTAGATTTTCACAGCATAATCACAGACTGCATCTTTACAGCATCTCGGGCAAGGCGTAGCTTTGCTCGCAGTACAGAAAAGCCCCGCTTGGCGCGGGGCTTTTCTGTTTCCCGTCTTATTCCTGCGATACTGATTTCGCACATGCTCTCCGACGACCACTACATGCGCCTCGCGCTCGATCATGCCCACGCCGCTGAAGCTGCTGGCGAAGTTCCCGTCGGCGCCATCGTCGTCTCTGCTTCTGGCGAAGTCATTGGCGCAGGCAACAACCAGGTTCTCCGTACTAACGACCCCACCGCCCATGCCGAGATCGTCGCTCTCCGCGCCGCCGGCCTCACACTCAATAATTACCGACTTCTCGGCTGCACGCTCTTCTGCACTCTCGAACCCTGCGCCATGTGCGCCGGCGCCATTCTTCACGCGCGCATCGAGCGCCTCGTCTTCGCCGCGCACGATCCCAAGGCCGGTGCCTGTGGCTCCGTTCTCTCCGTCATGAACCATCCCGAACTCAATCACCGCGCCGAAGTCACCGAAGGCATTCTCGCCGAAGAGTGCGGCGGAATGCTCACTGACTTCTTCCGTGCCCGCCGCATTAAGCCAACTCCTGCAGAATCTGCATCTGAATAAGCGGAGGCAACACCCATGGCAACCAGGAAATCTCCCGCAAAGAAAAAGTCCACTACCCCACCGTCGAAGCGCTGGTCCGCAAAAGTAAAAACAGATTCCACCAAGCCCGGCCCCGGTCTCTTTAAGAAATCCGCAAAGGCCATTGCCTCAGGCCTCGCCAAGAAGAGTGTTTCTCCTAAAGGCCCCGGCCAGGCGATGCAGATGCTCAGCTTTTACGAGAATCGCGGTGGCAAGAACCTCTCCACCGAACGCAAGCGTACCCTCGAAAATGCAAAGAGCATCCTGCGTAAAAAAGAAGGCAAAGCTCCGGCCAAAAAATCCGCAAAGAAAAAATCAGGCAAGAAAAGGTAAGTAAATAAAGATGGCAAATCGCCTCGCAGGGAAAGTCGCTGTCGTCACTGGTTCCGGTTCAGGCATCGGCAAAGCCATTGCAGAACGCCTCGCGCAAGAGGGCGCAAACCTTGTCGTCGATTACCGCGACCACATCGAGGAAGCGCAGGACACCGTCGACAAGATCGCCGCTGCCGGCGGCAAATCCGTCATGGTGCAGGCCGATGTCACCAATCTCGCCGACTGTACCAACCTTATCGCCCAGGCCTGGCAGCAACTCGGCTCCTGCGACATCCTCGTCAACAACGCCGGCATCGAAAAAGGCGCTGACTTCTGGGATGTCACTGAAGCCGACTTCGACGCCGTCATGGACGTCAACCTCAAAGGCGCGTTCTTTCTCACTCAGGCCTTCGTTCGCAAACTCCGGGACGCCAAAAAACCCGGCAGCATCATTAACATCTCCTCCGTCCATGAAGACATGGTCTTCCCGCACTTCTCTACCTACTGCGCCAGCAAAGGCGCCATGCGCATGCTTATGCGCGATCTCGCCGTCGAGCTTGGCCCGCTCGGCATCACCGTCAACAACATCGCACCCGGTGCCATCTCCACACCGATCAATGCCAAGATGATGGCCGACCCCAAGGAGCTGCAGCCACTCCTTAACAACATCCCCCTCGGCCGCCTCGGCAAGCCGGAAGAAGTCGCCGGACTCGCTGCTTTTCTCGCTTCAGACGATGCCGCCTACATCACCGGCAGCACCTACGTCATCGACGGCGGCCTCATGCGCAACTATAAAGAGCAGTAGCTGCCAAAAACAATTCGCGTGACTTTCTACCCCGTGAAGGCGTCCAATAGCTATATGAAGCTGCTCACCGTCGTCGCGTCCTCAGCAATCGCGTTGGCGTTCGTCGCCTCTGCTTCCGCACAACGAGGCGGCGCATCACGCGGCGGCTTCTCCGGTCATAGCGCGCCTTCATTCCACTCCAGCTTCGCGCCCTCCGCGCATTACAGCTCCGGGCCAGCCTATAGATACTCAGGCCCATCCTTCGCTGCTCCACGCCTTACAAGTGCTCCCGCCGCGCACTCAAACTTTTACTCCTTGCACAGGCCGCCAATTACCGATCGCCGCCGCTATGCTCCACGCATCGGTGTTGCGGTTCCTTATCCCGGCATCTACAGCGGCTATGGCGACTACGGCTATATAGATCCCGGCTACACAGACGCCGCCCCGTACGACGACGCCTCCACGCAACCCATCTATCCTGACCCCGGCCCCCAGCCGGAAGTGGAGCAGCAGCAAGCCGCGTCCGCTCCACCACCACCCGTCAGCAATCAGCGCCGTGCTAGACCACCGCAGCCTGCGCCACCGCAGCCTGCGCCACCTCAGCAGGAAGACGCCGTCACGCTCATCTTCAAGGATGGTCGCCCATCCGAGCAGATTCACAACTACATGCTCACGCGCACCATGCTCTATGTCCGCGACCAGCAACGCCGCGACATTCCTGTCGACCAGCTCGATCTTGTCGCTACGAAGAAAGCAAATCGGGCGAACGGCGTCGAGTTCGCCCTTCCTACCGGCAACTAGATCACGTCAACTCTTCTTGCTCTTTCCACCCCACGACTCCGGCGCCACATCCGCAATCGTCTGAGAAAACGTCCACCGGTTCCCCGCAAAATCCTCCGCCGTATACTGCCGCTCCCCAAACGGATAATCCATTGCCGGTCGCACAATCTTCGCGCCTTTTTTTGCGGCATGTTTCGCATGCGCGTCCGCATCTTCCACGCGGATCATCACCGAATGCGCCGGAAACTTCTTCCCACCTGCCGTCCGCTGCGTCAGTACGATCGCGCCATCGTCTTCCACGTTCATCTGCGCGCGATGGCTCCCCATGGAAATCCGCAGCGTAAACCCGAACGCCTCCGTTACACCATCTGTTTCGCAAACATCCCGGCAGCTTGCAGCTTCGCCGCCAGCTCTTCGGCAAATCCATGCCGCTCGCGCAACCACGCAGCATCATTCCAGCTCAAAATGGTTTTCCCGCCTGCCCCTTCGGCGACCAGTATCTTCAGCGGCAGGTCCAGCGCCGCGCTCGGCGCAGCCAGCATCACTGGCGTCCCCCGCTGCAGGATTTCCAAAGATCAGCAGCTTCGTCGCCGGCATCTTCAGGCCTGCAGCCGCTGCCTCACCCGAATGGTCCACCACGCAGAAGAGCTTCACGCCTTTCTCTTGCAGCAGCGTCTCCAGCCGGGCAACGGTTTCATCCACGGAATACCGGCCCACTACGCTCTGAATCCCGGCCCCCATCGCTCACCTCGCAGGCGACTATCTTAGTCCCAACTACGCGGATGTCAACGTGGGGCCGTCGCCACCACTAATTCCAGCTTCTGCTGCGCCTTCTGTTCCTCAACACCAGCACCCGGCTGCGACGCATCCGGCACCGGCTGCAGATACATCGCCGCAATTTTGCCGGCCGGTGCACACGTCACATCCACCACGCTGGGTGTCTCGAACGTAAACTCCCTCACCAGCGACCCGTGCGCCGCCTCCACTTCGAAAAGCCGTTCGTAGTTCCCGTGCTGTCCGGCGTCGCTCTTTTCGTGGCTCTCCGGCTGCATCCGCACTACCAGCGTCCATTGCGTCGGCCCAGCCAGAACATCGTGCATCACCCATCCCGCCGGATACTCCACCGGGATCTTGCGGTCTTCACCAACTGCGCTCAAGTCGTGTATCGGCGACGCTGTTCCCGGCTGCGCCAGCAGAATATCTTTGCCAAACGCCGAGAACTTCGCCCGCTCCAGTAGCTGCACCGTCTCCGGCTTTGCTGCACCCTTCATGCTCAACGCATCCAGCCCACCATCACTCGCCCGGTTGTCCAGGTCCACAAACCTGCGCAGCGAGCCGTCATCCTTCAGCAGCGCCAGCTCCGGTATTAGGTTCACCTCATCCCACCCCAGCAGCAAAAACCCACCTGATTCAAACATCGCAATCTTCAGTGGCTTGAACTTCACATCCAGCGGCAAAAGCTCGCCTTCGCTTCCATCAAGCTCGGTGAGTGAAATAAAATATCGCGGCTCCGGAGAGCGTCCTTCGCTGTATGCCTCACGACGTTCTTCACGCAGTACTGTCACAAACTCGTGCTCGGTAGCATAGACGTCTATTTCAGAAAGAAATAACTTACTCGGTGGCGGAAACTTACGAAATAACTGCTTTGTATCGCCCTCACGCGTCACTCTGTAAACCGACATCGGCCTTTCCGCATCGACACTATCCAGCATGCCGACAAAGACCGTGCCATCGCTCGAACACGTCACCCAATCAAAATGTCCATTGTTAGCCGGCAGACCCACCACCGGCTTCGCATCCCGAAAACTTATTTCTTTCTTCTTCCATGCGGGCCTCGGGCTCGCCGTTTTAGCCAACGGTTGTGGACTCTGCGCCCTTATTGGCGCGGCGCTCATCCCCACCAGCCAACATCCCATGCAGATCGTTGCCCGCCAGCCGCTCATGCCTTTTCACCCGCACCAAAATATAAACCGTACGCGTAGGACGCAACTCCACACCGAATGTCGCTCTCATCCTGTCATTTCCACGAGTAATCGGCGAAAATATCTCTATGGAGCTTTTGGTTTATTCAGCAAACTGGTGCCGCGACTGCCGCGAGGCCAAGCGTTTTCTCAACGCCCACGCAATCCCCTTCATCGAAATCGATATCGAGCGCACCCCCGGCGCCGCCGACCAGGTCATCGCCCACACCGGCAAGCGCGCCATCCCACAGTTCGTCCTCGATGGCAAATGGATTCAGCCTTATCGCCCGGGCCAGGGATTTCTGCATCAGGAAATGTCCGAACTATTCGGCGTCTCCGAACAGCCCATAACTTAACCGGCTATTCTTCCCCGTCCAACCTCACCACTTCAGCCGCCGTCTCCACGGCCACCTTTGGCGAAGCGCCAAACGACCATCTCATCCGCAGCACGCGGTTGCGGTCGGTCTCACGCAACGCTTCGCGGCTGCGCCCGGCCAGCAAATCTTCAATCGTAATGATCCCGGCAAATTTTCCGTTCTCATCAATCACCGGATAGTGCGAGAGTTTGTTGTCCGCCATAATCTGCGCCACATGCCGCAGCGTCTCATCCGGCTGCACCGTCACCGGCGAACGATTGCCATCTTCCAGCAAAGACTTATCCAGCTCTTCCTCATGCGCTGACGCCATCATCTGCGTCCGCGTCAGAATCGCCAGCAGCTTTCCGTTCGCATCCAGCACCGGGAACAGCCGCTGCCAGTGCGACCACGCCTGCCCTCCACGCTCATCCATCTTCCGCAGCCATTCCGCTGCATCGCGGCGCGTCGCCGTCTCGGGCAGCGCAAACACGCTGGTATGCATGGCCTGCGCCACCATCACTGTCTCCAGCGGGTCGACGCCGTATTCGCGGCTCAGGTGATATCCGCGCTTGCTCAGCCGCTCCGTCAATATCGACCGCTTCTGCACCAGCACCGTAATCCCATACGCAGTCACGCTGGCCAGCAACAGCGGCAGCATCAGCGTGCTGTTGTGCGTCAGTTCAACTGCCAGCACTACCGCCGTCAGCGGCACGCCAATCGACCCCGCCAGCACCGCAGCCATGCAGATTAGCGGCCATCCACCCGGCTGCACTGCCGGAAAAAAATGTGCCAGAACCGCACCAACGCCACCACCAATCATCAACTGCGGCGCCAGAATGCCGCCAGAAGTCCCCGACCCCAGCGACTCCATCCAGATCAGGCTCTTGATGATGAGCACGCCGGCAATCAGTCCCCATCCCATCTCGCCGCTCAGCAATCGCTCAATCACGGGATAGCCAACGCCCAGCGCCGAAGGGAAAATCAATCCGCCCAGCCCAATGCCGAGCCCGCCAATCGCCGGCCACCACATCCAATGGATTGGCAGCTTCTCAAACATCTCCTCAAAAAAATGCACGCCTTTGGTCAGAAGCAGCGCCATCACCGCCGCAGCCACGCCCGCACCAACTGCCGCTAGCATCACCGAATGACTCACCGGCATTGTGCTCGAAGGCATCGGAAAAATCGGGTTTGCTCCCAGCAGTAATCGCCGGAACGCAGCAGCCACCACGCTCGCCACTGCTACCGGAACCAGGCTACGCGGTCTCCACTCAAACAGCAGCAGCTCTACCGCCAGCAGAATTGCAGAAAGCGGCGCCAGAAACGTCGCAGACATACCCGCCGCCGCACCTGCTACCAGCAGCACTGTCCGCTCCGCATCGCTCATCTTCAGCAGTTGCGCAATCAGCGAGCCAAATGCCCCGCCCGTCATGATGATTGGGCCTTCTGCTCCAAACGGGCCGCCCGATCCAATCGCAATCGCTGTCGCTGTCGGTTTGAAAAATGTGATCTTCGGCGAAATCTTCGCCCCGCGCATCAGTATCGCTTCAATCGCCTCCGGCATCCCATGTCCGCGTATGCGGTCCGAGCCGTAGCGTGCGATCAGTCCCACAAGCAATCCGCCGATCACCGGCAGAAAAATCGCCTTCCATCCCAGTGTATTAGCGCCCGGATCGACAATGTGCGCATTCCACCGGTGAAAGTAAAACAGATTGGTGCACAGGTAGATCAGCCGCAACAGCGCCCAGCTCAGCACCGCACCGGCAATACCCACAATGACTGCCAGGCCACTCATCAACAACATCCGGCTATCCGCCGAATAGTCCCGCAACTTCGCTCCGCTATGCCCCATCTATCCCTCCGCCGGAGCACCCCCGCCTTTTGATGCCCGCTGGAGTTCTAGCAGCGCACTGATCAGGTGGTCGCAACGCGGCGCCAATTCTTTCAAATGTTCCACTGCCAATTCCTGCAGTGTTATTTCACCCTGCGGCGTCAGCTTTACCAGCGAGCGCCGCAAATCGTTCTCATCCGGCTCGCGCCTTACCAGCCCCGCACGCTCAGCACGGTCAACCAGCTCCACTGTGCTGTTGTGCCGCAGCACCATCCGCTCCGCGAGGTAGCTGATGGAAGCCTGCTGCCCTTCCGGAACCGCTGCAATCACCTGGATCAATTGGTATTGCTGTGCTGCGATTCCTCGCTGCTCTGTCACGGTCTCGCTAAAGCTTAAAAACCGGCGCAGTTGGTACCGGAACTCTGCAAGCGTCCGGAGCTCTGCTTGAGGCACCTTGGACTCGGATTCACTACTCATCGTTCTGCCTCACCTAACTATATCGCATAACGACAATTCGATCCCAAAGCCGCGCTTGAGACTCGATACACTATCGTTAGGACGTAAATTGTTGTTACTACGGATTCTTAACTCCTATTTAAGCACGATGTTCCTGTTAGTTGCGAAATAGTCTCACCGGTTTCATTTAAATAGTTACCTATGCAAGTACCCCTCCCGGAGCCCGCATGATTGCCCGCTACACCCGACCGCGCATGGCAGAAATCTGGTCTGAACAGAGCAAGTTCGCTAACTGGCTTAAGGTCGAACTTGCCGCGACGGATGCTCTCGCCGCCGCCGGCATTGTTCCACTCGAATCCGCCGCAACGCTCCGCAAGCACGCCTCTTTCGACATCGCTCGCATTAACGAGATCGAGCAGCAGACCCGCCATGACGTCCTCGCTTTCACCCAGGCCGTCGCAGAGTCCCTCGGCCCCGACGGTGCCCAGCATGCGCGCTGGCTGCACTACGGCCTCACCTCCACGGATGTCGTCGACACCGCACAAGCTCTCGCTCTCGTTGCCGCCTCTGCGGAAATCCGCGCCGGCATCATTCGCCTTCGCGAAGTTCTCCGCGCCCGCGCCATCGAGTTCCAGAACACTCCCTGCATTGGCCGCACCCACGGTGTCCACGCCGAGCCCACCACTTTCGGAATGAAACTCCTTCTCTGGTATTCCGAGATGGGCCGGAATCTTCGCCGCTTCGATGCCGCCGCTGAAGATCTCCGCGTCGGCAAAATCTCCGGGGCCGTTGGCGCCTTCGGCAAGCTCCTTCCCGAACATGAAGCCGCCATCGTCGCAGTTCTTGGCCTGCAAGCTGCTGCCGTCTCCACGCAAGTCCTGCAGCGCGACCGCCACGCCGCGTACATCGCAACACTCGCTGTGCTCTGCTCCACGCTGGACAAGATCGCCCTCGAAATCCGTCACCTGCAGCGCACCGAAGTTCGCGAAGCGGAAGAGTTTTTCTCCGCCGGCCAAAAAGGTTCGAGCGCCATGCCGCACAAGCGCAACCCCATCACCTGCGAACAAATCTCCGGTCTTGCCCGCGTCGTTCGCGGCAACTCGCAGGTCGCGCTTGAAAACGTCGCTCTCTGGCATGAACGTGATATCTCGCACTCTTCTGCCGAGCGCGTCATTCTTCCGGACACCACCATCCTCGCCGACTATCTGCTCGCCAAGTCTGCCAACCTCATCGAAAAATTGCTCGTCTATCCCGCGCGCATGTTGCGCAATCTCGAACTCACCGGCGGCCTCATCTACTCCGGCCAGTTGCTCATCGATCTCGCCGCCGCCGGCATGACCCGCGAAGACGCCTACCGGCTCGTCCAGTCGCACACTATGTCTGCATGGAATTCCACCACCGCCTCCGGCGAACCTGAAGTCAGCTTCCGCGCACTCATTGAGCAGGATCCCGCCGTCACCGCTCTTATCTCTCCCGAAAAAATCGCTGCGGCCTTCGACGTCAATCGTCAACTCGCCAACATCGACGCCGTCTTCACCCGCGTCCTTGCCGAAGGCTGAAACTCACAATAGGGCCGCCTGCAATAGTCTCAGGCGTTCGCGCAATTTTTAAGCAGTTGCACTTCTGATTGATGCAGAAGCTCTGCAGGAGCCAGCGCCTCGACCAGCTTGGCATGGTACGGCTGTGAGGTTAGCGGATCCAGCGCTTCTACAACCGCATAGCGGATCTTCGTCTGGCAATACTCGCAGCCCGTTTCATGGATCAGCAGCAGACCTTCCCCCACCGCTTGAGCAGAGGCTCTCAAGCAGTCCGGGCAACAGATCATCACAAACTCATCGCTCAGGGGCTCTTCGTCCGTCAGAGTGACCCACACAGGCACCAGGGCGCCTGCGTCTCTCGGGAACAGGCCTTCTGCAGTCGTCGCTGCATCCATGAGGTCAATAAGCGATTTGAACCCGGTGGCCTTCTCGTAGAACGCATCGGCCGCAATTCCAAAGGGAACACCATCTCCCGAGTAGGCGCCGCTCGTTGCAATCACATAGATCCCCGGCAGCCGCCGCCTCACCACCGAAAGCAATTCAAAGCCGGACATCCCCGGCATATGCAGATCGGACAGGATGACATCTGGCATCGCCTCCCGAATCTCTTCCAGGGCAGTAAAGCCGTCCTTGGCGGTCCGAACGCTGTGTCCCATTTTGCCGAAGATCTGCGATAACAGACTTCGTGTAGCTGGCTCGTCATCCACAATCAGTAGATTCATCGTCTCAGGCATCCAATATGCTCCAGGGTGCATCTCTGGTGCATTCAAGTATCTTCCCGTCTCAGCGTACGCGTCTGTCTCTTTTTGCTCACATTGGCCGTTCCCTGGGGAGCAGCTTGCGTGTTGTGGCTGATTTCGCAGCTTTTCCCGATTTGGGCTTTCGCACCGGTTTGGCTGGCATAAGCGTAATGGGCCTCTTCGAGTTCTCATCCGACAACCCATCGTGCAGCACCACGTTCAGCAGAGATTTATGCACGCGGATGCGCCCGTTGTATTCGATGAACCCGTGCTTGCGAAAGCGATTCATGAAGAAGCTCACGCGCGACCGTGTCGTTCCAATCATCTCCGCAAGCGTCTCCTGCGTGACCGGAGGAATCAGCGTCTCCGGCTCGCCCGGCATGCCGAACTCCGCCATCAACAATAGGATTCGCGCCAGCCGCTTCTCACTCGAATTGAAGAGTTGATCGACGAGGTCTGCCTGCGTTCGCATGCTGCGGGCCAGCATGAACTTCAGGAACATGCCTGAGAACGCGTGCTCCTCTTGCAGAACGCGGATCATCGCATCACGGCTGATCTTGAGCGCAGCGCAGGCAGTAATGGCCGTAGCACTCGACAACCGCAGTCCAGCCACCGCTGCGATGGATTCCTCACCGATAAAGTCCCCCGCCACCAACAGCGATATCGTGGCCTCTTTGCCCTTCTCGGAAACAACTGTTAGTTTGGCGCGACCGCTCTGCAGGTAGTACACGCAATCTGCTGCATGTCCCTGGCTAAAGAAAATCTCCTTTGCCTTCAGATGGACGAGACTTCGTCCCAGGCCTGCCTTAGCCAGAAAATCTGTGGGATTGAATGCGAACGTGTTGGGCCCAGCCATGGAAATGCCTCCGAACGCCCCCAGTAGAAATTAAGGGAGTCGCTCATCCGACAGGCTGGGTCTGGGCTTCAACGTAGCCCGCAGATGTACAAAACTCTAGTCCAGAATCGCACTTCTTTCTACTTCAAATCTGTTCTGTTTTGCTCATATTTCAAGGAATCAGGCAAACCCCGGTCCCACCTACGCACACAGCCCTTCAGCCTCTTCTCCGGCCTCGCTCGTCGCATACAGCAACAGCGCCACTCCAGCGACCTCGACATACAGGCAGTTTTCACCCAGCAGCCGCGCCGTGCGTCCCAGAAAATTCTTCAGCTCCAGCAAGCCACGGTCATTGGGCAGCGCCACTACAAACTCGCGGTGCTCGCCGTAGGAGTAGTTTCCGCCATCTTCTCTCCAATAGCCGAACAGGTTCGCAGCCGTCGCTGTATACCCGCCAAAGTTATCCACCAGGTATTGGTGCACACGCTGCTCAATCGTCTCCCCGTCCTCAGTCGGCTGCTTCAGCTTCAGCGACGGCAACAGAAATCGGACGTTCCTGCCTAACGGCTTTTCGTAGTAATCCATGCGTGTCCATAATCTGACCACAACCTGCGCATGAAAAGTTGCTTCACCCGAAAAATCAGCTAGGGATTATGCTGCCCATCCCGCAGAGATTCCGTCGCACCCATCGGAGCAGTTTCCACCGTCGCCGCTGCTTCAGGTGACGATTTAGAAATCGCCCCTACCACGGTCATCTTCGCCGCCTCGCCGTTGGGATCGAGTGGCTGGCCCACATCGAGCACCGGAGCATCCTTCGGCATCCTGAAACGCCCATGGCTCACGTATGCCGCCAGCACCACCGCCGCCGCCTCCGGTGAGATCACCACAATCGGCAGCGCATAGCGCTTCATCAGCCCCTCCGCCACTCCCGTGTTCGAGTGCGAACGCGGCAGGTCTCCCTTCACCTGCTTAATCTCAAATACCTGCAGCCCAGCCTCCGGGTGCTTGCTCGCATAGTGGCTCACCGACCGTGCCACCCACTTCGGCGATGTCACGCCAAAGTCCGCAATAAAATTCCGTCGCACCGCATGCGGGTAATAGCGGTTGATCATTACGCGTACGAAATCCGCGCAGTTGATAAACATGCCGTTGTACCGCTGCTTATTTTTGAGGTCGTTGTAGAGCGCAATCACCTCGGCATCCTGCTCTGCCGTCGTTTTCATCTGGAAACCGTAAATCGTACGGTCGTACGCCGATCCCAACAGCTCGTACCAGTTTCCTCCCGGCACGCTTCCGTCTGCCGGATCAGGCACAATCTCCTCCAGGTACTTGCGCCGGTACGCATCGCGCAGACGAATCTCATTCGCCTTGTCCATGGTCTCTGGAATTTCCTTCGCGGAATCGACCGCATACAGATAAGGGATTAGCGGCATCGCCAGCCAGTCGTATCCATCAATGCCGTCATAGCGGCTGATCACCACACCCAGCTCACCCGGCCGGCACGACCGCAGCTTCAACGGAGTCTCCGCGCACACATGGTCCAGGTACACCGCCGAGTGCCCGCCGGGATCGAACAAGTTCAACTTTCCGTACGGCTGCTCCACCAGCACCGCAACGTCGGCCCGTGCAAACTTTGCCGCACCCAGCAGCACCAGCACACTAACGCCGACGGCGCGCCAAACGCCCTGAAACCTTCTCTGAAGCCTCATCATGTCTCCGTTTCCTGTGGTTGCGGGGGCACTCTGGTTCAGATGCTTTTCTGCTTTTGAAAACACTCCCAACACATAAAATTTAACCGCGATCTCGGTCAAATGTCGCCATTTGGCTATAAATTTCCCGCCTGTGAATTTCCCGCGTAATAATCAAAGCAGATGTCTCAGCCCGTCTATCCCGTTGCCGAAACAACCACTTCCGCTCCGCGAACCCTCACCCTCGCCATCACCGGAGCCAGTGGCATCCTCTTCGCCCGCCACATGCTCCAGGCCATGGACGCTGACCCCCGCATCGCCCACGTCTATCTTGTCGTCTCACCTTCTGCGCTGCGCGTTCTTGCAGAAGAAGAAAGTATCAGCGCAAAAAACAATCTCACCGAAAAACTTCTCGGCCACGCCTCAGAAAAAATTCAGCTCCTCGCACATGAAGATATCGGTGCACCCATCGCCAGCGGCTCCTGCCCGGTCTCCGCGATGATCGTTCTTCCCTGCTCTATGGGCGCGCTCGCCGGCATTGCGCACGGCCTCGCCGCTAACCTCATCGAACGCGCCGCCGATGTCACGCTCAAGGAGCGCCGCCCGCTCGTCCTCTGCGTGCGCGAGACGCCCTTCAATCTCATTCACATTCGCAATATGGCGACAGTCACTGAAGCCGGCGCCTCCGTCTTCCCTGTCATCCCCACCTTTTACAACCACCCACAAACCATCAACGACATCGCCCGCAACTTCGTCCACCGCGTCCTGCAGCACATCGGCCTTCCCCAACCCGGAGCCTTCCACTGGGGCAACTAGCCAAACGAATCTATGACTGTTTTTTCGGAGGCCGCGCCTTCAACCGCCAACGTACTCTTGCACTGCAGGAACAGTTAGCTCTATCCGGCTCTGGTCTGGCGTCAGAAACAAATTCCAAGCCAGCCACTGTTGTAAATGCGCGCCCACATCGAACGATTCATCCAATAGAAGCGCGGCATCCAGGGCAGCACCAAACGACTGTCCTTCTGCCAATGCCGACAAGGCTGCATGCGAAGCCGGAGAGAGTTCAACCACCTGTGGCATCAATTCCGGCCGGCAGACCAAGGCATAACTGGGTACGTCCAATTGCGCCGGGGGTTCTACCTCAACTCCGGGTTGAGCAGTCTTATGCGCGCACCATACGGGCACCATTGCCCAGGCTGACGTCAAGAGTCTCACGGCCGGGTGCAAATCAAAACAGGCAGCTTCCAATTGTTCAGGTGACCAGGAGGCCAACTGCTGGGAATCCAACAACGCGTCAACTTCGGTGGCATAAAACGCGTTGTGAAGCGCCCATTCCAGCCTTGCCACATCGGCAAAATATGGATATTCGGCCACTGAGGGAAAATCCTCCAGGAAGTGCGCGAACTGGCCGCCAAATCGATTCAGGTCCCCACTCACGGACGGATACGCGTGACCATAGGAGTTCGACAGAGCAGCAAAGGAATCCTTCCCAACCAGCGATAGCAACACAGGAAAAGCGCCTGCCAGCGCATCTCTCCAGTTCCCTTCCTGGTTGTGACGATAACGCTCGAAGCGGCTCATTGCGATATCGGGCGAGGTGGAAAAACAATCCGGCGTAACAAGTTCAGGTGCAAACAATCCATCGACGAAGGCGGTCTGCAATCCGTGCAGACTGCTATCTGCCGCTGACGCCTGCTTGCGCGAATGGATCGGCCAGACGGAGACGCACGCGCTTGGACGGGCCTGCTGCATCAAAGCGCGCGCCTTGTCTGCCTCATCCAACAAGACCGCAAGCGGCGGGAGATCGGCGTCCCACTCCATCAGCGTAGGTGCGGCGCCGAAATGCTGCAATGCGGTCCGATACAGGTCCCAGACCGGATCGGCCACAACCGTATCGTGCGTGTCGATCACAACATCGTCGGCGTGCATATGGCCGCCGAGATGGATTTCTCCCACCACCTCAGGCCCGTGAGCGGCAATGGCGGCCATCGCTGCGGTGGCAGATTCGCCATGATTGTATTCATTGACGTAGAGATTATTTACGTCAAGCAAAATCCGGCAACCGGTTTGTCTGCACAGGGCCACCAGGAACTCGGCTTCCGTCATGACGTCAGAGCTGTAACGCACATAGGTGGAAACGTTTTCGATAAGGATCTGCCGTTGCAGGCAGGACTGCACTTGATCGACCCGCTGGCAAAGCAAATCGAGAGCGGCTTGAGTGAGCGGGAGAGGCAATAAATCGTTGAGATTGCGGTCAGGCACCGAATTCCAGCACAAATGCTCGGAGACTAGACAAGGCTCAACTTCATGAATCAATGTTGCGATACGCTGCAGATGCTCGGCATCAAAGCCATGTGCCGAGCCCAACCCCAGGCCGACGCAGTGCACGCTGACCGGATAATCCCTGCGCAGGTCGAATAGCACATGGCGGTGTCGCCCACCGGCCTGGAAGTAGTTCTCAGAGTGGACTTCAAGCCAGTCCAGGCGTGGACGCGTTGCCAAAAGCTCAACGTAATGAGGAGCTCGTAGCCCGATACCGGCGCCCAGAACAAGGCTGCCCTGCGTCATCGCATCATAGGTAAGCTCGGGCAATGTCTTCCCTCGGGCTGCCAGGTTGCGGATTTTTCGATCCGCTATGTATTGGCGAGGCACTTATTGCTTGCCGCGCGCCGTTATCACTTCTTGGGTTCGATGGTTGTTCCGCCGTCTGCTTTGCACTTGGCCGCTGTCTCAGCTTTAAAACCCTGCCCCTTACATGAATTCTGTCCCTTACATTCATGGGTGCCAGATTTGCAATCGCTCGATCCCTTGCATGAGTTAACGCCGAAGCATTTAACGGTGTCATTCGCAGGCGTAGCGCCTAAAGCGAATCCAGCCTTGGTGGAGAATTCAGCCTTGGTGGCAGTAGCAGTACAGAGGCTTGCCAATGCTGCAGCAAGCATGAGTCGACGAGTAATCATGTGCGCTCCCTGAATCGGCCTTTATTAACAGAAGAACGTGGAGCGACGAATAGGAGTATCCATCTGTCGTGGCCTGATTCTGTGCGGAGGCTATCACATATCCCCTGAGCGATAGGGTTATTTTTCAGATTGCACTTGTACTTTAGCCATTTGTCAGCGAGCCATCACTGTCTACTGTCTGCTCTACCGCATCTTTGCCAGCGTCCTCACCTGCCCCACCGGCGCGGGATTCATCTTCAGAAAATCCGCAGTCGCAGCCGCTACGCGCGAAGCGCACGTCTTCGGCGCCAGGTGCCCACAACCTTCCATGATATCCAGTTCTGATCGCGGATTGAGTTCATGCATTCGTATCGCCTTACTCACCGGCAGCAGCTGGTCATCCGCGCCCCACACAATCAGCAGCGGCGCTTGCAAACCGCCCAGCCGGTCGTCAAGCGTGTCTTTCCCATTCGCCATCGAAGCCATCGCCTTGTCCGTAATCCACTGCTGGCTCTGTAATCGGCGCAGCGCATCGCGCGCCACAAATCCCGGAATCGGAGGCGCTCCCAGCGCACTGGCCAGCTTCTGCACATCGTCCTCAGTCTGCGGATGAAATATCGGAGCGCCATTTGCACTCTGCTGTTTCAAGCCTGCGCTGTCATACACCACAACACGGTCAACCATATCCGGATGGTCTAACGCCAGCTTCATCACAATCCATCCACCGCTTGACCATCCACCTACATCCGGCTTCTGCAAACCCAGCGACTGAATAAAATCCGCAACCAACTGTTCCTGCGTAGAAATCGAATAATCCGAATCCGCCGGCGCCGGCGACCGTCCCGCTCCCAGCAGATCCAACGCGTATACATGGAAGCCCGCGCGCTTCAGCCGGCGCAGCATCGGCGCCCAGCTCTCATCGCGGTCCGCCAGACCATGCACCAGCACCAGCGGCACACCACCGCCTGAAATTAGTGGTTCTGCTTCGTAGTAATGCACACGCCCTTCAGGCGTCATCACGTAATTACTCTGCACTCGCGAAAAGAACAACCCCAGATGCGTCCCCTGCCGCATCACCCACTCCGGATGCTCATAGTACAGCCCACCAAACCCCAGCCCTACTACTACCAGCACTACCACCAGCCGCCAAAAAATCTTCATCGCATCTCCAGCTGTCATTTATGTAGATGCGTCTTGGGCACAAAACGCTCACTCATTTCAGCGGTTTGCCGTATTCCTCGCCGAAAACCGTCTGCCGCATGTCCAACCGTCCCCCGTCGAACTTGTCTTCACCCTTCTGATGTCCGACTGCCAGCAGCGCCACTACCCAGTAGCTCATCGGCAACTTCAACGTCTCGCACACTTTGTCCTGCTCAAACCCTTCCATCGGGGCCGTGTCATAGCCCATGGTTTCTGCCATCAACATCATGGAGGTAAGCGCCAGCATCACCTGCTTGTTCAGCCAGGCCTTCATCTGCGCATCGTCAAAGCCGGAAAGATACGCCGGCACAGTCTGTGACATCTGTTCCGCGTAGCCTTCAGGCATTCCGCCCGCTCGCCCCATGCGCAGAATTTCGTCGAGGTCCTTGCGCCATCCGTCGCGGTCGCCGCAGGCCACAATCACTGCGCTTGCCTCTTCCACCTTCGCCTGGTTGTAGCTCGCTGCACGCAGCCGCTTGCGCTGCTCTTCGCTCTGCACCACAATAAACCGCCACGGCTGCAGGTTGTAACCGCTGGGCGCATGCAACCCCGCATCCAGGATCTGCCGCAGGTCCGCCGCCGGAATCGGCTCTCCATCAAAGCTCGGAGTCGCCCGCCGCTCCCGGATTGCCTGCGCCAAAGTCTTTTGCGTATGCGTGCTCGCCATCAAAAATTCTCCACTTCTGTCTATCCCGCAGTCTTCGCTGCTCGTCGTTCCTGCACACTACCGGTTGCCCCATTCATCGCAGCTCACCGCGATGAGTGGGAACCACTACTGTCTTTCGGTCCCACTGCTTTGCTTACTGCTTACTTCAGATGCGAACCATCGTACCTCGACATGCCCACTCACGGAATCTCCCCCATCTTCATCTCTGTCGTAAAGGGATAAGCCTGCCCGGTCTCCCCGGAAAACACCCACACCCCATCAAAACCCTGCCGCAACTCTTTGTGCGTATCGAGCAGGGACTTCGCCGCAGCGTGATTGAACGCTGTTGCTGCACTGTCGCTCAGTTGCGCATTCACATGCAGCATCAGGTTCAACCGCTGCCCATCGTCCGAGCCCTCTGCCCCAATCGCGGTAAACCGGTACTCCGCGCCGCTTGCGCCTTTCAGTACCATCGGATTTTCCGCCCCAATCCCGTCCGCCAGCTCCGGTGGTGCCGCCGTCCTCTGCTCCGCGAGCAGCTTATCCAGGTTCGTACTCGTTACAAAACTCGCCGGACGCAGCAGGTCATACGCTTCGCCAAACAGCACCCACGCCGCCCAGTTTTCCTTCGCCGCAGCACGCTCTCGCGCCTTCGCCCAGTACCACATAC
>Ga0206871_10014_pt1 | contig 44438 bp, 33 predicted proteins | sample Alteio_BWOrgCont_33_FD_152627 | JGI IMG/M metagenome (GOLD analysis project Ga0206871, IMG submission 152627) | Enriched cells from forest soil in Barre Woods Harvard Forest LTER site, Petersham, Massachusetts, United States -... | ecosystem: Environmental > Terrestrial > Soil > Temperate forest >...
CGATGATCTGGAGCCAGCCGCCGGCTTCGGGAGTTGCGGGGGAATAGGGAGGTTCGGATTTCATGTCGAGGATTCGGACTGAGTGTCCGATGGCGTCGCCGTTGGGCCAATATTTGCGGGCCATGGATTCGTTGATGACGGCGAGATTTGCGCCGCGCATGACTTCGGCGTGATCCCACAGGCGGCCTTGGGCGAGAGGGATGTGAAGGATCGGGAAATATTCGGAGCTGACGAAGTTGAGTCGGACTTCGGGTTTTTCGGAATTGGCGTGGTCCATGATTTCGATGCGGCGATCGATGCCATTCCACGGAGGCGTAGCGTCGGTCGAGATGCCAGCCAGTTCAACTTGTGGCATTTGGGCGATGCGGGCGCGGAGTTGGTCGAAATAATTCGCGCGATCTTGCCACGCGACGTGCGAGTTTTGATGGACGGGGATGGGAAGCGACATGGCGTTGGTGGGGTCGTAGCCGAGATCGGTGTTGACGATGTGAAGGAAGCCCTTCGCGGCCGTGGTGGCGAGAGTCAGCATGAGGACGGTGAGAGCGACTTGGGCGCCTACCATTATGCTGTGCGTGCGGCGGGCGTGAGAGCTCCCGGCGATGCGACGCATGCCGTTTTGCAGGAGTTGCGCCAGATTGGGGCGCGACAGCTGAAGTGCGGGCCAAATACCGAAGAGCAGCGTGGTGGCAAAGGCGAGACCGACGCTGAAGAGAACGACAGGGATATTGATTTTAATGACGGATTCGGAAGGGAAGGAGTCTTCGGGAAGGTAGGCCACGATCACGGCCAGGCCGCGCCAGGCGATGAGGAGGCCGAGTGCGGTTCCGGAAATCGCAATGGCGAGCGATTCGGTGAGTAACTGGCGCACCATGCGGTCGCGATCAGCGCCTACCGCAGCGCGGACGGCGAACTCGCACTGACGTTCGGCGCCCCGAGCGAGGAGAAGGATCGAGACGTTGCCACAACCGATCAAGAGCAATGAGAGGACAGCGGCGAGAAGAAGGTAGAGGGTTGGGCCTAGGGTGGCGGCGTAGAGCTCGATGATGTTCTTGAGATTGACTCGAAAAGAGTCTGCGGGATAGTACTGCGGAAACTGCTTGGCATATTGATCGAGGAGAGGCTGGAGTTCCGCGTTGGCCTGCGCGGCGGTGACACCAGGTCGTAAGCGTATCGTGGCGTCGTACTCGGGCTCCTGCGTGTGGTTGACCTTGAGCGGGCGATAGACGTCGTTCTGGCCCCACTTGAAGCGTGGCGGCATCACTCCAACGATTTCGTATGGCACGTGGACGAGCTGGATTTTGCGGCCGATCACGTTTGGATCGCCGAGGAAGTGGCGTTGCCAGAAGTCGTAGCTCAGGACTACGACTTGTTGGGCGTCTTGTCCCGGAGGCGCATCGGACGGGATGAGCCAGCGGCCGAGCATTGCGTGCATACCCCAGAATTCCGGAGACTCGGTGGATATTCCCAATGCGCGAACGTCTTCGGGGATGTCGCCGTCGGTCGTGGTGAGGTTCCAGCCTTGGTCGGCGACGACGCTTTCGAAGGATTTCAATTGGCGGAGCTGGTCGATCTGCAACCCACTGAATCCGGTACCGCGGTCTTCGCCACTTTTGTCGATCAAGATGACGCTGACGATGCGTTCGGAGTGTGGGTAGGGAAAAGGATCGAGGAGAACAGCATAGATAACCGAGAAAACCGCTGACGTGGCGCCGATACCTAGGGCGAGGGAGAGAATGGCAGTGATGGTGAAGGAAGGTCGTTTCCGAAATTCTCGAAGGGTATAGCGGAGGTCGTTAATTAAGCTTTCCATTACCACCTCGACAAAGGGATGGCGGGTTGGAATGGGCTGCCCGGTCGGAGGTTGCCCGACGATAACGGCAAGTTTTCAGATAGATACGAGATGGTGAGGACCGGTACTAAATCCTTCGGGCATAGGGCTAAGATTTCACACCGAAGCAACTCTCCGCTAGCGGCACGAGTTAAGCGAGTTTGTTTTCAAGAGTTTCAATCTAAAGCCCGGTGAGTCGCATTACCGGACATTTGCGACTCAGTTTCCGATTACGGCGTTTATCGGGAGTTGGGGCCATCCGTTGACAGGCGAAACGATGGCCTCACAGTGAACGCTGTCATGCAAAATCGCTGCATCGAAATTCACGACTCAATCCTCGCTGCTGTTTCGTTCTTGCAGGGTGTGGCGCAACTGCATTTTGCGTCGGTTTACATACACCAGAGTGAAGGTGTACCTGGTCGCGATGCCGGGAGCGGCTGGACTCAGGAAGCGATACTCCGCATAGACAATGCGAGGGTGGAAGGTTCGTTTTTCAAATTCCCGACCAGCTTGAGTGACGGCAACATTCAATTGGGCAGTCAAACTTTCGACAACGAAATTCCAGTGCCGCTGCGGCACAACGGTTCAATTGCTTTGCGCTTGATTGGCAGTGAGGGCGGCGAGGTCGTTTCTTTCACCGGTAGCGGAGCTGAGTTGGAACTGCTTGGCGAACCGGAATATGTCGAAGAGTTTGGCCCCTGAAGCGGACGGTGCAAGTCACTTGTCCGGTAACGCCGTTTATCGGGAACTAGGTGGAGCAAGTTCTGGCCACTTGCTTAGGAGCGTTTCCAGATACGAGTCTTTCAGGAAGTGGTCGCTTGTTTGCAAAGACTCGTAGCACCTTACCGCGTAGGTCGTCGCTAATTCAGGGTTGCCTTGATCTAGCGAAACCACTGCCAAACCGAGCAAAGCGCGGGGATTTTCTGGACTATACGACAGAGACTGTTCGTAGTACCGCTTCACCAGCTCCGGTTTTCCCGAGAAATTCGAGACCACTGCCGCGTGATGGCTAAGGGTGAGAATCCACTGAACTTCTTTCTCATCGACGGCCATGGCTATTGCATCGTTCAGCACGCTTAGAGCCGCGTCATTTTGTTCCTGTTGCATCAGTCGTGTGCTGGTACTCATTGCCTCACGATAGCGGTGCCACAATTTGCTGTCTTCGCTGTCAGCCATTTTCAGAAGTGTAAATGAGCGTTGGGGCTGTCGTCCAAGGAATCGGGCGTGAGAGTCAAGTCCCGATAAGTTTGAATGTATAGGTCGAAGGAGGAGCGCTTGGTGTAGAAAAGCTGAACTCAGCGGACGCTGATTCAGAAACACCAAGGAGGCTGCCCCATGCAACCTATGTATTACATCGGTCTGGATGTTCACAAGCGGAAGATCAGTTACTGCGTGAAGGACGGCGGCGGCCAGATTCACGCCGAGGGTTCAATTTCTGCCACATGTCTGGACCTGGACCACTGGAGGCGATCGCTCCAGCAGCCGTGGAGCGCGGCGATGGAAGCGACGATGTTCACGGGTTGGATTTACGATCACCTCAAGCCGCATGCCGCCGCTCTGAAGGTGGCGTTTTTCCGAGTATGCCAGGACAATGCACATTTAAAGACCGCCGCTAAGACCCTTCGGGTCCTATATGCACCGCAGGAAACCGGCTAGTCGCGCCAATGATCGGACGAGTTTTGAACTAGTCGATCGGCCATCCGCAAACTTCTGCAACTCTCCCAATGTGGTTTTCGATGCCTTGAAGATCGAACTTTGCGATCTGCAGGCTTCCGTCGAACGGCGTGAAGTGGAAGGTCAAAGTTTTCGCTTTGGCAACTTCTCTAGCGAAAGGCACAACAGGCCCTGAAGGGCTAATCCCGGACCTCCGACGCACGGCGTTCAAATTGAGGAATCACTCGCGCGGGCGTATGCTCAAGTAAATTGGATGAGAGAAAGCGCTCCAACCAAATCCACCGGTGGTGGCGGCTACACCTTCGCGGATAAGATAGCGGCGGGATTTCTCGTTCGCATGCTCGATCGAAGCTTACCGATCGAACCAGCGCGTGGCCCGATTCTCGCCCTACATTTCGAAACTCGAGACGCGGGAAACTTACTCGACGACCTTTCGATCGACCTGGCGCATGGGACGAATAAAAGTCACTGCCTTATCTCCGTTAAGAGCAATCGACAGCTTACCACCTCTGGATTCAACGCCGAATTTGTTCAGGACGCCTGGGAGCAGTGGAAGCAGCCGTCAACCGCGAGTTACAACCGCGACGTAGATCTCTTGGGCTTGGCCGTGGGCACGATTAGCGACTCAGCCTTTGAGGAATGGAAGGGATTATCGGAACAAGCGCAAGCGACAACGCCTGACCGTCTTGTCGAGCGCCTTGCCAATCCCGGACAGATGTCCGAGGCACACAGAGAGATTTTTGCTGGCCTCCATGATCCCACGCAGACCGACGCTCTTGAAACCGCTCGGCTCGCCTCGCGTATCCGCGTGTTTCCCTTTTCAGAAGGGTACGAAAGCAAATTCATCACCTTCTGTTCGAAAATTGTCAGCGCCGGCACCCTCGATGAGGGCAAAAAGCTCTGGGACCGCCTGCTCGTACTGGCAGCCGAAAATCGCGGCACCGGAGGATTCTACGACCTGCCGAAGCTGATCGACGCACTCCGCCCCGACTTCGTGCTCCACGACTATCCGGACTATGAAGCCGATTGGCGGCGCGTCGAAGCTGTCTCCAAGGAAAATGCCGATGGCATTGGTAGGACCCTGGGCGGCGTCGTTCAGCTGCCGCGCGCTGCGGAAAGAGCCGCGCTCACCGAAGCCTTGGCACAAAACAACATCGTGGTGCTCGCCGCGGAATCAGGTAGTGGCAAGTCCGCCGTCGTCGCGACGTTCGTCAGCGATCCGCAGATTTGCACGCGTTTTGTTTGGCTCTCCGCCGAACAACTCTCAAAACCCAGCCAAATGGAGATTGCCCACACTTTTCACCTGGACCACGTCCTACCGGAACTCATCCGAAACTCGGCGGTTTGCGGTTGTATTCTGGTGCTTGACCGTTTTGAAAAATTTGAAGGCGAGGCCCGTCGGCGTGCTATCGAACTTGTCGCTGCTATCAAGGCCGAGAGCTTCATCGGCTGGAAGATCGTATTTACGTGCCAGGATCAATTCGCAAAGAACGTGCAGGATGCGCTGATCGAGTCAGGCACAGCGGACAGTCACCGCATCCCCTTCGAAAAACCGAGCCGCCAGGAAATTTATGACGCTCTCGGTCATCTGCCACAAGTCCGCATGTTACTCCTTCGCACCCACTTGGTGCCGCTGTTGCGCAATCTTGTAGTTCTGGATTGGGTGCTTCGCTCTGAACTCGACCAGCGTCTGTCTGCGGCCCCGGCAGCCTGGATCGGCGAAACGGATATCATCAATTGGATTTGGGAACGTTGGATCGGGAACGCGAGATCCTATATTTCCCGCGACACATTGCTTCGAACCTTGGGCCGTCGCGAGGGAGAACGATTGAGCGGCGCTGTCCACGTGGACACCATCACCGGATCCGTCCAGCTCGACCTTATCGCCACTTTCCGCGAAGAAGGCCTACTGCGCGTCAATCTTCCTTCGATCCGGTTCCACCACGATTTGATGGGCGACTGGGCACGATTTCGCGATCTTTCATACGCTACCGACCCGGTCGCAGAAATCAAGAGAGTAGCGTCCATCCCGCGGTGGGCGCGAGCCATCCACCTCTATGCACAATCACTCGCCGAAAAACGAGATGATTTACAGGCCTGGAAGACGGCCAGCGAACACCTGGCAGGCAACGACCCCGCCGCCCAGGTCGCGAGCGATATATTCCTCGATGGAGTGCTCTTCGCCACCAATTCCGAAGAGCTGCTCGAAGAGATTTGGCCAAACATCATTGAAAACGAGGGGCTTATTCTCAAACGCCTTCTCACTCGACTCCAGCATTCTGCATCCATTCCGGATCCCCGTTTCCAGATGATCGATCCCACGATGGCTGCTCACCTCGAAGGTTATCTCCGGCTTCCTCATCCAACCTACTGGGCGCCCGCACTTGCTGTATTTGAGCGTCACTCTGCTGACGTTCCTAAGACCGCTTTGCTTCCAGCAGCGAAGGCCTGCGAACTCTACTTGCGAACGATGCCCGTCGGCATCGCTGGGCACGTCGCTGCAAGCCGCCTCGCAATCGAGCTCGCGAAAGAACTCCAAGGCCAAATTGCCGAACACGTAATTTTTCGTGATGCTGACAAGCCCATCTGCGAAGCGCTTCTGCACGCCGCTTGGGATTTTCCGGAAGAGGTCGCACAAATTGCCCTCGAACTGTCTCGGCGGCGAGACGAGCCTGAGCACGCTATTCAGCGTAACAAGGCAGCGAATGAAGAACGCGAGAAGCGCGCACGGGAATGGCGCGCGAAAAACCCGCGACCCAAGAGGAAGCCCATACCTGTTCCGTTTCCGTTGTCGGAACCGAGAGGCCCACTTCGTGACCCCGCTGACGATGGTCCTCGGGAAGAAATCTCGGAGGGATTTCGTTCTGCGGTCATGAACACTGTGGCTCTCGCGGCCCTCATCACCGTTCGCCCGGAGGCCGCTCGCGAAATCCTGCTCGCGGTCTGCATACAAGAGCCCAAGCATGTCGAACTTTACCGCGACCGAAGCCCTTTCCGCGAAGACCAAGGACTTGCTCACTGGCACGACGGTTATCCGGCAGGCTATTGGAAAAGCGCATTTTTGTTGTTCCTACAGAAGGCTCCTTCCCAGGCGCTCGACGCCATTCTGCGCCTCGTGAACTACGCCACGCTGCGCTCCTTCGAAGCACATCTCGGTCGCGTGCCTACTGAAGAAGACCGCCAAGAATTCGGGGTGGAATTAGAAGCCAACGGTCGTACTTCTCTCTGGCTTGGCAACGCCCACCAGTTCGCCTGGCATCGGGCCAATACTCTCGACGCTCCCGCCATTGAATGCGCGCTGATGGCGCTCGAGAAGTGGCTCTACGAAGAAGTCGAAGCCGGCCGTCGTGTCTCGGGACCAATCGCAACGATTTTCAATCAATCCGAATCCGTGGCCTTCGCGGGCGTATTGATTGCCTTGGGTCTGAAGCACCCGGTGCTCTTTACCCGAGACCTCCAGCCCTTGCTGGGCAATCTGTTTCTGTACGGAACTCAACTCAGCCTCGCTTTGAGCGAGGGCAATTCCTGGTCGATTGCTTACAGCGATCAGCATCAACTCGTCATCGAAATGGCGAAACAATGGAACCAAATGCCCCATCGCCGTTACCCGCTGCAAGAGGTCGCCCAGTGGGTGATGATGCAGGACGAAGGTACGCGCGCCTACCTTTCTTCGCGGATCCCCGGCTGGCGAAAACTCCTTAGCGATCACCCTTCGGATAAGCTTGAGCTGCTCATCCTGAAGCTCGATCCTGACAGCTATAAACAAACCTCGCTGCCCGACGGGCAGATCCAGTTCGAACTGCAGATTCCACCTGAACTTGAAAACAAGCTGCAACCGGCGCGCACCGAAACCGATTTAAAAACGTTGTCTCTCATGCTCGGCGTGCGCGCGCGACAATGCCTGCCCGACCATCCTCTTCCACCCAAAGATGTACCAACATTCGCCGCGGATCTCGAGCGTCTCATCGCATGGTCTCCACCAGACGAAGACCTGCAAACGCGCCAGTATCGCTTAAACTCGATCGCCGGGGCTGTAGCTGTCCTCGTAATTCAACACCAACCCTGGCTCGCCGAACATCCGGACCTGCAGGCGTGGTGCCTGGATTTTCTACAAAATCCGCATCCTTCTGAGGGATTAGACCACGACAGTCCTGTTTCTGGTCTTGACCACAGCGCAGAAGCCTTCCGGGCGGAAGCCGGTTTGGCTCTCCTCGAATGCGACCGGGAGGAATGGGCTCTGCGGCTGGTCTTCGACGGCATCACCGATTTTTACTATCGGACGATTCTCCAAACCATGGGAAATGCCTTCCTTCGACGTGTTCAGCTCGGAGAGGTTTTCGACGAACTCGTCAACGTCGTAGTGTTATGGTCGGCGCTGCGGCGCGCTGCGGATCGCGACTCCGGTTACCAAGCTGATCGTTCGCAGCTTGAAAAATATAAGGCAACGCTCTTCCGGCGGCTCATCTCCGGGCGCCTTCGTGGTGCCATGATTTCTCCACCTCGCGCTGAACGGCTTGCCCGGCGACTCCTCGAACGTATCTCGCGCCGAACGATGTCCGAAACGGAAAGACGCATACACAATGCACGCCAAGAGCACATCCGAAACCAAGATATTGAACGTGGTCGTAGATTACGCAGAGAGACATCGCCGCTGGACATCGAAGTCCTACGCAAAGGCTTTGCGTTCTTGCCACTGATGATCACGGACCCCCTCCCTGCGGATCGGGAGCGCTTGCCGCTATTCCTACAGGAGCTCTTTGAACTTGAAATGCGCACGCTGCCTCGCCCCACGCTCGAGCAGGACTACGCCGAAATCGACGGGACGCCGTTCGACTTCGATTACTGGATTCTTTCACGCGTCGCTGAGTACGTTGCTACCACTCCGTCGGCAGACGCAGCCAAAAACTTCTACCGGCCTATTCTGGAATTGGGACCCGCTGGGCGCTACTGGGTCGAGGCCTTCCTGAAACCCTTCGTGTCGCGCGGTCTTGCGATCACCAATGACCTCGCCAGGTTTTCCGCCCGATGGGCTGAAATCGTTGAATTCGCTCTTGCATTGCCGAACTGGCAACCGAAACCAGGATTTTCATGGAACCCCGCTGAAGCGCTTGCAGCTGATCTCATGGGATTGAGCGAGGTTCAGTCCGAGGTGCTAGGGAAAGCTCAATACCTCTCCGTTGTCACTGCGGTGCAGCCCGTCTTTGAACGGTGGGCAAAGGTATGGCTTGGCTCTGGCTCCGTTGCCGCCTGGTTCTGCAAATTTCTGCTAACAGAATCTGGCAGCGCGCTTCTTCCTTGGGGAATTGAACAGCTCGCCGATCTGCTGTCCTGTTTCGAGGAGAGCGATTGGCAACGCTACCACCTCGGGGATCATTTGACCGACGTGCTCGCGGCCTGTTGGAAATCCCGACGGAGTGAAATCGAAAGCCGGCCCTCTCGTCAGACGGCTTTTTTGCAGCTCCTGACAGAGCTCTGCGCGAGACAGGTTCCCGGAGCCCTTCAGTTGAGGACCAGGGTTTCCGAGATCTTAGCCGCATAGTTCCGCCTCGCCACAACATACTCCACCGTGCTTCCGGCCTCACGAATCCTTGAAAACCAAGGCGATTCGTCTTCTGTCCGGAGTTACCAATAAAGACGGGGCATTTGATCGCTTCGACAGGTGTGACGCCTAGCAGATTCTCAGCAACATTGCTTCGGACTTGAGAAGTGCGCGTCCGACGAAGGTTAGTCCGACTGACGGGTTTTTCGAGATGCTAAAAGTTATCAGACAACAAGATCGGCTGAATTCGCCGCAAACTGGTCCGTTTAGAAATCCCTTAGTACTCAGTGGGCTGTAAACCCTTCATTTTGAAGCCTCAAGAAGCGCTTCTCGGCCGTTTACAAAATATCAAATTTGCGAACGAGGAATATCGGACAAACGCCTACCCTATCGCCGACACCCTCTGCACAACGCAGCCACCTCACTTGATACGCCGCAAGGCCGACAGGTAACCTCGTCGCGTAGTTATTGCCATTTCAACTTTTGGTTGGCGAAGTCGAGTTCGATGCGGGTTGCATGAAGTGCTGCAGCGCCTAAATATCCGTCAATGTCTTCGATCTCATTTTCTCGGGGGACACTCATTAATAGAATTTCTCTCGTTTCGGGGACGCCACCTAAATTCACTTCTGGCACATGCACCTTGATGGCTTTGAAATGACCTGCCTCGAAGGAAGCCGGCTTCCCTTCGGTGCGTAAGTTCGGCAGTCGGAAACGAAGGCGGGTTTCGAGGATTGCGATTCCCTCGAAGCCGGTATCTATGGCGAGTCGCATGGGCGCTCCCTGAACTTCGACGGTCACAACAAAACATCGTGGATGCACAGTTGCTTTTGCTTCGACGTCAGGAAGTGAGAACCAGACAATCTTTCTAGAATAGTCGATCAAGATTTTGCTGCTCTTTATCAGCAAATCCATCCCGACGATTCCGTCGGCACCCTTCGCCAATTCTGACAATTCTGACAGGTGCGCGATTTCGATTTCAGGATTCTCGGCATGAACCGGACCAACGTCAAGATGGTCGACAGTCGCAGTTTGGATTTGCAGCCTTCGATCGAAGGTGAAGAGTTCAAGGGCTCTTGATTGTGTCGCGACCTGGGGGGCGAAACGGCGGTCAACGGCGCTACGCGTCGCGCCCGTGTCAAGAATGAAACGAAGTCCCGAGCGCTCGCCGAGCCTTACTGGAACCATGATCAGGAATCCTGAACGAAGCTCGAACGGTACGGACGTACCGTTTTCGTATCCGATCTCGCTGGTATTTGGGCGATTGCTACCCTCCTGGGCACGAAGTGAATGTGTTGAGGCAATAGCAAGGAGGCACGCGGCGATAATTCGGCGATCCATTGACCCGCTCCTGTCGAAAAATTGAGGCGCGGGCCAAAATCACGGCATGTCGAAAATTACTCAATTCACGGTCCATATCCTCTGTGTATTGACTTCGTCTTCTGCTAATGATTTGATAACGCAACCGGTTAGCGGTGTTTGTATCCCTTCGATTAACAACCGAACGAGCGGGAATACCAGTGCCAACGCCTAACTCGATCATCCGGTTCGGAGTGTTCCAGCTCGACTCCCGCACCGGAGAACTGCACAGGGGCGGTAGGCGCATACGGCTGCAGGACCAGCCGGTGCGAGTCCTCTTGATGTTGTTGGAGCGACCTGGGGAGCTGGTTACCCGCGAGGAGCTAAAGCGACAGATCTGGCCGAATGATGACTTCGGCGATTTCGACCACGCGGTAAACGTAGCAGTCGTAAAGATTCGGGCAGCATTGTCGGATAACGCTGGAAGCCCTCGATTCGTTGAGACGCTTCCGCGACGCGGTTACCGCTTCATTTTCCCGGTACAACTACCGACCGACACCCCTCCGGCAATTCGCGATGATGGGGTTGCGTCACCGCCGCGCGAGGTCGAAGCAGAAATTACTCCGTCCGTAGATGCAGTGAGCGAGCTGGCGCCAACGAACGGCGAAAGAGGAAGAGCTACCCCAGTGATGTGGTTGGCGAGCTGTTTGGCGATCGTTATCGTGGCTGCTGCGTCGGTGTGGGGCTTCGCGTTTCGCCGAGCGGGAAAGGTCGCCGAAAAAGGCACGGTCGTTCTCGCAGAGTTCACGAACAGCACCGGCGATCCGGTGTTCGACCGCACCATGAAACGCGGGCTCGAGATTGCCCTAGAGCAATCGCCGTACCTCAAGATTCTCTCCGACGACGAAATTCGAAACACGCTTGGATACATGAGACGTGACGCTACGACCCCGTTGACGTCAGAAATTGCCCGAGAGGTTTGCAAGAGAACCTCCAGTGCAGCCGTCCTAGATGGAGTCATCGATCGTATAGGGTCGCGGTTTGTGGTTGCCCTGAAGGCTATCAACTGCGGAACAGGCCAACTCCTGGCGGAAACAGAGTTCCGTGCGACCGATAAAGACGGCGTGCTGGATGCGCTCGGCAAAGCGAGCGCTGACATCCGGCATCGACTCGGGGAATCCATCCCCTCGGTCAAGAAGTCTGACAAGCCACTGATGGAAGTCAGCACGAATTCCATCGATGCACTTCAGGCGTATACCCTTTGGAACTACGAAGAAGACGACGACGCGTCGATGAACCTGCTGAAAAGGGCCGTCACTTTTGATCCGCACTTCGCATTGGCCTACCTGGAAATGGCCAATTTTTACACTGCTCACGGCGAGGCGAACGGCGCGATAGAAAATCTGAAAAAGGCTTACGAATTTCGCAATCAAGCATCGGATTGGGAGCGACTCATTATTGAGTCTGCATACGAAGAAAACGTCACCGGAGACATGGAGAAAGCGCACGATTTGTACGAATTACGGGCGCGACTGTCTCCGGATGACACTTCAGCCCTCGAAGGAACTTCCGCCATTTATACGATGCGAGGTCAATTTGACCTTGCGCTCGCTCCTCTGGAAAAGTCCCTCAGAATCGATCCAGATAAAACCGGAAATTATTGTGTCCCGGCGCTGTTTGCCATTCTTGCGAATCGCCTCGATGAGGCACGCTCGCTCAATTCGGTGGCAATGGAAAAGGGCTGCAAAGACCAGACGACGAATTATCTGTTGGCCTTCCTGGACCGCGACACGCTGACGATGCAAAGGTCGGTCAAGATGTCGGAGGGCGCCACTGGTGAGGAACAAATCGTTTCTACGGATTCGGACTCCGAGGCGCGTATTGGCCACCTGAAAAGAGCGAACGACTTGTCGGCATATACCATAGGTCTCTGCGAGAAGAAGAGGCATCCAGAAGAGGCCGCCGAATACCAAACCAATGTTGCGTTGCGAGACGCGGAGTTTGGGCGCGACAAAGACTCCATAGAAGTAGCGGAGCGAGCGCTGCATCTGGCTCCGACGCGCGACGTTCACATCCTTGCCGCGATCGCTCTGGCGCGCGCAGGCCGCGCCGACGAGGCCGAACGCCTTGCCGATGAAGTCGACAAGGCCAATCCGCAGAATACGCAGATTCAGCAGTATTGGTTGCCAACAGCGCGTGCAGGGATTTATCTCGACCGCAACGAGCCGCAAAAAGCTGTCGAGGCACTTGGCAAAACCACTGATCTGGAACTCGGTATGATCTACCCGACGATTGAAGTGGATGGACTTTTATATCCCGTATTTCTCCGAGGTGAAGCGTTACTCCTCTTGCACCGACACGACGAAGCACTGCGAGAGTTTCAGAAATTCAGCGACCATCGCACGATTGTGCTGAATAATCCGTTGGGCGCACTAGCAAAACTCGAGATCGGCCGAGCTTATGCCATGCAAGGTGACACCACGCATGCGCGGGTTGCTTACCAGGATTTTCTCAATTTGTGGAAGGATGCTGACGCAAACATTCCTATTTTTCAGAAGGCAAAGGCGGAATACGCGAGACTGAATTAGATCTGCCAAGTTCATTTTCTCCATTGAGCGACTGAACTCACGGTTCTCGTTGTTTCCCCTCCGGCGAGCAAGATGATCGACCCCGGCACTCGATTCCGAATCCCACGGTGTGGAAGTAAGCCATTTCGGTTCGGGCTGGCCGTGTTCCTGATGCTCACCGGTGCCGTGGCGCACTCCCAAACCTCGGGCCGCATTCTTGGGGACATCAAAGACCAATCGGGTGGGGTGATCTCTGGCGCTGTCGTAACCCTGACGAATCTCGCGACGAATTCCAAGACGAAAACCTCGACGAATTTGGAAGGCCGATACCTTTTCGCTTTGGTCGAACCAGGCACCTACCGGCTCGCAGTTGAGCATTCCGGTTTCAAGACATCCATTCAGAGCCAACTGCGCCTCGAAGTAGATCAAAACGAACGGCTCGACATCACGCTCGAAGTCGGGCGGCCGACCGAAAAAATCATTGTGGAAGCGGACGCACTTCAAGTGGACACCACCGGCGCGATGTTGGGCAAAGTCGAGAATACCCAGCGAATAGAGGATTTGCCGCTGGTTGACCGCGACACGCTGCAACTAGGACTATTGCAACCGGGCGTATTTGCGCCGGATCAGGATGACGGCTCCGGTAATCCATTCAACGTTAGCGGTCAACGATCGGAATCGCTCACATTTCTGCTTGATGGCGCCGATAATACAGACTTCGTAGGCAACAACATCATCGTCAGCCCGAACCCAGACGCGGTCCAGGAATTCAAGATTCTCACCAACAACTACGACGCGGAGTTCGGACGTTCGTCGGGTGGGATCGTCGATCAGGTGATCAAGTCCGGAACAAACGACGTACACGGAACGCTTTTTGAATTCTTGCGCAACGACATCTTCAATGCGCGCGACTTCTTCCTGCCTAAACGGGCTAGCTTTAAACGCAATGTGTTTGGCGCCACGATCGGCGCCCCTCTACGAAGGGACAGGACGTTCATTTTTGCCGACTACCAGGGCGCACGACGGCGCGAAGGCGAAAATGAATCGACTCTCACGGTGCCAAGCGTCGCGCAACGCAGCGGCGACTTCAGTGCGTTGTGCGCACCGGGAGATGGAAAAGCCGGCTTTGATGCTTCTGGCAACTGCATCGCCGGCGGAACCCAGCTGGTGAATCCCGCGACTGGCGCGAATTATCCGTTCAACCAGGTACCGGTCAATTCCATTTCGTCCACCTACCTGACACGATTCGTGCCTCTGCCGAATGCGCCTGACAACGGCTTGATCACTTCGCCCACGGCGGCTACCGATGAAGATCAGGGCATTCTCCGTGTCGACCATCATCTCAGCGAGCGAGACCTCATTACCGGGACCTATGTGATCGACGACCAGCGCCAGCAGCTTCCATTTCCGTTCGCGAATGGTGGTGACAATGTGGGCAGAAATCAGACCTTGTCGCTTGCTTGGACACACAGCTTCCAAGGCGGCTGGATAAATCAATTCCACGCCTCAGCCAATCGATCGGCTTCTCGTTTTGGAATACCCGACGATACGACCAGTCCGTCTGAACTCGGCTTCACGAACGTGAAGTCAGATGATCCTGCCGGTGTGGCACCAACGATCATGGTTGTGAATGGCTACTTCTTCGTCGGGCCGAACCCGAACGGCCCGGCAAAGACTCACGACATGGTCTATCAGTATCAGGACCACATGACGATCCCAGCGGGACGAAACTTATGGAAGTTTGGAGCAGACTTCCGCTTTGTGCAGGACAACTTCGACTACGACTTTTACAACAACGGGGCGTTCACGTTCGGTGAGGATGTGGCGGGCCCGATTAATGGGACGTTTACAGGCAACGCGCTGGCGGACTTCATTGGAGGCTTCCCGGGCAACTATTTTCAATTCTCGAACGCCGTCTATGGAATTCGAACGCGGTCGCAACACTACTACGCCGAAGACATCGTGAAGCTGACGGGGCGAATCACTCTGAATCTCGGACTTCGGTACGAATACAATAGTCCACAGTCGGACGTTCACAATGAAATCACCGGTTTTTTCGGCCCGAGCGCTCAGTCGACAGTTTTCCCTGATGCGCCACCGGGAATCTTGTATCCTGGCGACCCCGGAACACCGAATCGGGCACTGGTTTATCCCGACCGCAACAACTTCGCGCCACGTTTCGGCTTCGCCTGGGACATCTTCGGCAACGCCAAACTCGTCATGCGCGGAGGCGGTGGAGTCTTTTACGACATCGAAGACGGAGCACTAAACATTCAGTTCGGAGGTCAGCCACCGTTCGGTGGGGTCGCCAACACAAACTTCACATCGGCGAATTTGGCCGCCACCTCGAACCTCATTGCCGACCCTTTCACGGCACTTGGCCTCACCAACCCGTTTCCGTTCGCGGCGCAAGGGCGAACGGGTGAATTCTTCGACCCAAAAGTTCCGTTCGCCTTCGTCACCGATCCGCACTTTCGGACTCCTTACTCGGAAAACTTCAACTATGGCTTCCAATATCAACTCGATCGAAACACGGCGGTAGAAGCCGTATACGTTGGGAGTCTCGGACGAAAACTCGTCACTGTAACCGACGTGAACCCACCACTGCCCGGTGTCGAATCGGTTCAATTGCAGAATGGCTTCTTGAACGAAGATTGTGCGCGTGCACTCGCAGGATGCATCAGCCCAACTACCGATCCCACTGCTACCCTTCTTGATATCGGCTCGTTGCAGACCAGCAAGAGCGTCGGGAGTTCCGCCAGCCATGAGCTGCAGGTAAGCGTCGATCGTCGTTATGGAGTGGGGCTTTCATTTCGCGCGGCCTACACGCTCTCCAAAACAACCGACGTTACATCCGGATTTCGCGCACGATCTTCGGGATATACGGATCCATTCGATCCTAGTCTGGACCACGCGCTCGCAGATTTCGATGCCACACATAGATTTGTTTTCAGCGGAAGTTGGGAGTTGCCCGTCGGCGGAGTTTTCAAAAAAAGACGTGTTTTGAGTAGAGCCGTCGAGGGGTGGCAGGCGAACGTCATTACCACTTTTCAATCCGGACAGCCTTTCACGATTTACTCCAACAACGACAACAGCCTGCAGGGAAATTTTCTGGATCGTCCAAACTTGATCGGGAAAATGACAAGGATCGATCCGCGGCGCGTGTCCACGTTCTCAAGTTCGAGTTCAAATTGTGCTGGTGAATCCGCCGACGCGAACGGCAACATCAGCGGCAACTTTTACTTCGATCCGAGAGCGTTCGATTGTACGTTCAACTCAGACGGTCATCTAGCGCCCGGATCGCTGGCTTCGTTCGGCAATCTGGGAAGAAATACTCTGCGCGGCCCAGGCATTAACAATTGGGATATCTCGTTTCTGAAACGAACGGCCATTACTGAGTCTAAACTCTTAGAATTTCGCGCTGAATTCTTTAACGCTTTCAATCACGCCCAGTTTTTGAACCCAGACCGAAACGGTTTCGATGCTACGTTTGGCGAAGTCTCCCAGACACGCGGGCCTCGGCTCATTCAGTTCGCACTTAAGTTTCATTACTGAAATAAATCAAGTCCTATACGTAACAATCCTGTTAGTTCGTTTACATATCTAATCATTCTTAAATGCTCAAACGGGAGCTTTGCGGATAGGTCAAATCAATGGGTTACGCTCTCGCAGAAATACTGCGATTTCCAAACGTCCCTTCCGTCCGAGAGAGAGGGCACTCGATTGGCACTTGTCCGGTAACCCATGGGGAACGTTTGGCAAGCAGTTTGGTAGAGCAAGTATTGGTGTCAGCGGTCTATCCCTGCAGTGCGAACTTCTGATGGGCGGACAGCGCCATTCAGTTCGCGACGATGCCGCCATTGCGGGTCCATTCTGCCGGATGCAGTCGCTGGCAGTCTCATCTGGCAACCGCGTGATCCGGCCCGGTCTTCGCCGAAGGATTGAATCCCGAATCGGTAACATTGAGTGGCGCTAGCGTCTGGCCACAATTTTTAATGTAGCGGCCTCAATGTCACATTTGCGTTCGATTCGAAGCAAGAACACCTACCCTTTAGCTGTCCATTCGTCCAGTGGCCGTCTTTTCTTAAGGAGGTTAGAATTCAGTTGAAATTAGCCTGGATCGACGCATTCTTAGGTGAAGGGCGATCAGCTATTGAAATGAAGAAGCTAGCGTTAATCGCTCTGTTCACATTACTTGCGTGTCCCGTTCGGGCAACCACATACTTCATCGCGCCCGCTTCCATTGGTGGCAGCGACTCCAACAACGGCACCTCCGCAAGTGCTCCTTGGCTGACTCCCAATCATCCAGTGAACTGCGGTGATGTGATCCTTGCGGCAGCCAGCGGCGATTACGCCCCGGCCAATTTTCTATATAAGTGGGGCACAGTTACTTGTCCGGCAAGAAATAACGTCGCATGGCTTAAGTGTGAGATTTTTGACGCTTGCAAGATTAGCGGAATGGCAAGCGGTCAAGCGGGTATGGCTGTTGGCACGAGTTACTGGGGCGTTCAGGGATGGGAAATTGACGGTACGAGTATTTCTGGTCCGTGCGTTCTAGTGTATCCCATGGGTAGCTCCCCAACTACCATGCATCATGTCGTCTTTGCGAATAACGTCCTCAACGGTTGCGGCTTGGCGGGTTTCACGTTCAATCCCGCAAATAAGACAGCGGGAGTTGACTACATCGCCGTTGTCGGAAACATTGTCTACAACGCGGCAGGCGGCTCGTCTTATTGTGCCAGCGGGATTGAAGTCTACGAGCCGATCGCTTCGGATTCTTTGACTGGAACGCATATTTACATAGCCGGGAATTTCTCTTACGCGAATAGGGAGCCTAGGCTTTGCAGTGGTAAGGCCCCTGGAGATGGCGAAGGAATTGAGTTCGATACCTGGGACGGCAGTCAAACTGGGACGCCCGTATACTCATACCAAGGCGTGATCGACAACAATATGCTTCTGTCCAATGGAGGGCCTGGGGCTGAGGTGTACGGAAATTCGGCTGGAACTGCACCACATTCAAATGTCTTCGTTCGTCAGAACACCGTATGGGGAAATAACAGTGATCCAAACGAAGTGGTTCCAGGATTCGCCGTCGGAGAGATACTCACCCTCTCATCCGTAAACGTGCAAGTCTTTAATAACATCGCAGAGACTAGTGCTTCAAACGGAGGCGCATCGTCACGGCCCATCTATGCGTATTGGGTGAGCCTGGGAGACGGCACCGACGTCGATCGTCAAAACCTGGGATTTGCGGTTGGGGGCACCATCGAGGGGATTTACAATTCCCCCGGATTTCAATATGACCAAAGCAACATTTTTGGGGTCAACCCGAGCTTTGCGAACGCCACCGAACCTAGTCCGCCTAGTTGCGAAGGCTTCACCAGCGTCCCAACCTGTATGGCCGCAGTAATAGCCAACTTCACGCCCACGGCGACAACGGCCAGGCCGTACGGATACCAAAAAGCGAGCACATCTCAGACCTACGATCCATTGTTTCCTCGATGGCTATGCAACGTGAACCTCCCATTAGGGCTCGTAACAATGGGATGTTTGTCAGCATCCTCGTCACTCGCTCCACCTACGATAATCAGTGTCGTTGTACGATAAAGATCAAAATTTTAATATGCATTTCCGGCACGAACGGAATCGTTCGTCCGATTGCCATGAAATTTCTTTGGCGGGTTACTGTGTAGAATTTGGACCGATGGGGAAGGCACAGGGCGAACGATTGCAAAGTTCGCCGCATCATTCCTATCGGTAATCTTACAAAGAGAAGCGAACGACTTTTGATTTAAAGGGTTGTTACCGCGCCGACGCAATTCTATTGCCGGCATCAGTTTGTCTTGCGACGGCATTATCAATCTGGATAAGTGAAGTGATGGCTTTTCCCTCGCGAGCGAGGGGAGCAATCACTTTTCCGTTATACGCGCTGGGCGTGATTACTTTTCCATTATATACAAAGGGAGTGATTGATCTCCCGTTCCTTGATCGTTGAATTGCGGTCTGATAGATCGACATCAAGTTTTGGAAATATACAGTCTCCGTATATTCACGCAAGACCTTCTGTCGACCTGCTCCTCCCATTCGCTTGCAGAGTTGGGGGGCTTCCCATAGATGGCGCACCCGCCTAGCCAAGTCATCGGCATTCCGAGGCTCGAACAGTGATCCGGTGACACCTTCATCGACGACATACGGCAATGCCCCGAGATTGGAGGCAATGACAGGCACGCCCGCTGCCATCGCGTCAGCCGCAACCATACCAAACTGTTCGAAGCATAGGCTGGGCACAACCAAGGCGCGGGATTCTTCATAGAATGAGCGAAGCTCATCAGACTCTAGCCTTCCAAGGAAGGTTACGTTACCGGTCGCTAGAGTCTTCATCTGTGCCAAAGCAGGACCATCTCCGGCAACTTTGAAAGGGATGTCCGGCAGCCGGGCTGCTGCAGCCAAGAAAACGTTGATGCCTTTTTCCAGACAGACCCGGCCGGCAAACGCTACATACTTCCCGTCGGAATTTTTTGAGCCGATGTTTTGGGTGGACACTGGATTCGGAGCGACCGCAATCTGTTCTTCACGGAAGCCCGCTTGCAGTAGTTTTTCCTTGCCGAAAGGCGTCATGACAACCAGCACGCTCAGATTGTCATGGAACAATCGGAAGCGCCTTGCAACTGCGCTTCTCAACGCGTAAGCACAACTCTCCAAGATGTTGCTTCGGCAATTTTTCAGCACGCAACGATATTCGTGACCTCCGACGCACTGCTCGCACGCACGACCTTCGCTAAAGTGATACCAGGTAGGACATGTAAGAATCCAATTGTGTACTGTCATAACCGCTGGAATTCGCAGGTGCCTGCACGCAACCAGCACTGAGGGCGAAAACATTGGGTAAACGCTGTGAACATGAACTACATCAGGCTTGTCCTTCTTCAAGAGCGAGCGCATCTCGTAATAAGAACGGACGTTGTATACACCGCCCCAGAAGGCGTTCATCCGTTTCACGATCGACTCCTCCAGAACTCGGCTCGATTTCATCGCCAGCCGAGGCTCCTGTCCGTTTTGTGCGAGCAGTCTCATCGTCGTGTCAACAACCGACATCTCGCCGCCGAAGCGGCCTCTCTGTTCGTTGTAGATTTGCAGAATTTTCATCGTGACTCTCGCTTTAGTGGAGTATTACTACTTTAATTATTTATTTTATGGTTATTCTGATTGGAAGAGGCGGCCAAAATCAGCGTTATCCGAGAGCAACAGCCGTCAATCAACGAGCTAGGCAGGTTGGAATGACTGAACAACGTTGTTGTGGAGTGCCGGAATGTGACCTTACATTGATGCGTAGCAGTTGATTCTGAATGCGATGGATTTAATGTTTAGGCTGTATGGGAAAACTAAGTAATCAACCAACTGCACGAGCGGAGTAGCACTATTCGGAGTCTGCCTATGGTCATAAATGAGAAAGCCTCTCACTTGTCCTCGATTTGCCTTTTCCGCTTGTTGCTTCCCGATAGACTTTGACTGTCTCTACCGCCATTTTCTCCCAGCTAAATTGTTCGGATCTGAAGAGACCCCTGGCTATGGCCTGCTTTCGAACGCTCTGATCGAATAGCCCCTGACTAATACCCTTTGCGATCGACTCGACCGACAACGGATCGACCCAGATTGCGGCATCTCCTAGAACTTCAGGCATGCTACTGGTGTGAGCAGCGACTACTGGTACGGCACAACGCATAGCCTCGAGGGGCGGGATGCCAAATCCCTCGGCTATTGATGGAAATAGGAACAGGGCAGCATTCGAGTACAGTTGTGGCAACTCGGTGTCGTCGAAATAGCCAACAAAACGTACTACGTCATCAAGTCGATTGCTGCTGATATATGCCCTTAGTCCGGGGTCTGCCTCGCCCGGCGCGCCCGCAATAACTAGGCAGTGGTCGGTGCCGTCCGAGCGGCGGACTAGGTTGACCGCTTCAATTGCGCGCCGGATGTTTTTCTGAACGGACGTCGCCCCAACAAAGAGCACATATCGCTCCGGAAGCTGATGCTTCTCCTTAAAATCTTGAGTTGGGGCATATGGCCTGAATCGCTGGTCCACGCCGTTAGGAGCTAACCGGACTTTGTTGGAACTTGATGGGAACTCTTGCGATATATGTTTCTTCACGTAGTCGGACACGGTGATGATACGTGCCGCTCTTTTGACGTTCGCCTTATACCACAGTCGCCACAGTAGGTGACGCCGCAACATCGTGAAATCGCGATTCGAGTAGTGATTCAGATCGTGAATGGTCAGTACGAATTTTCCTCCGTAGCCCACGACTCCACCACCGATGGGAAAGTGAACGATGTCCACTTCCCTTGGACGTCGGCTCGTAAGGAAGAAAATATGCTCCCAAAGCCAGCGAACTCGACGGAAGGAGAGCGGGACATCAACTACTCGAACCGAACCCGACAACTTGGAAAGCCATGGCAGGTTGCGCCTGTTCGCATACACAATGTATTCATCTTTGCCACCGATCGAGCTGAGTTGTCTGATTAAGTTCAGAACTGCGTTCTCCACTCCCGTGCGCTGCGGCGCGGCACTCAGCAGACTGATCCCAATTTTCATGATTTTTCGTAGCTCAAGCTTTAATACGCGTGAATCGTACGCGCAGTCTGAGTAATGCTTTCCGATGGAACCGCTGCGAATTGCTCTCGGGACCAAAGCATGGATAACAGACAGAATGTGGGCAGCCCGATGTCGAAGGCAATTGCCTCTGCGAACATGCACGCGAAATAGAAGAGAGACAGAGCGAGGTAAAAGCGCACATATGGGTCGTATGTGGCCCCATACGAGCGCTGAAGTAATCGCCATGTGCTGGCCAGCTGATACAGATACAGAGTTAACCCGGTGACGCCGACACCGAGCATTAGCTCGATAAAGCCGTTGTGGGAAATCGGGACGGTCCATCCCTCTTGCGCAGAAATGTCGCTGATATGATCCATGGTCCAGAAACTCTCAAAACCGTAGCCAGTCAGAGGGCGAACACCGACATACTCCATGCAGAGACTCCATAGCGGGATTCGCCCCGAGAAATTCTGGTAAGTGTCCTGATCGCGACCGGCGAGGAGCGTTTGGTCCAATCGTGATGTCAAACGCGCATCCAATAGGGTCGCAGCGAAGAGGACAGCTACCAGAATAGTTCCGCTGAAGTAGACAAGCCGCAGCTTCTGCATGCCCGACATGCGTCGGGCCCAATAAAACGCCAGAGCCAGCATTCCGCAAACCAGCGAAGTACGAGACTTCGTTAGAAGTAAGCAAGCGGCTCCAAGAAACATCGCTAGAAGACAAGCGGGGCGCCAAAATCGACAGAGCTGAGGTAGCAACACCGACCCGCTGATCAAAAGCAGGCAGCAGTTCCACGCTTGATGATTGGGATGAAGGGTACCGCAGAACCGGTAGTCGAGACTGAAAGGACGAAATGTTCCAAGTACGACCTCTGACACAAGTCCGATGACTAAATATCCAGTTGATCCCAGAAATCCAAGCCAAACGACCCCTCGCGCTCCCAGAATTCGACCGGTAGCGGCTGCGCCGATACAAAGGATGAGGTATTCGGTGCTTCTTCTGAATGTTAGCGAAGGTTCATCGGACCACAAGACACTGAGGAATGCCAGAACTACAAAGCAACTGAGCGACATGTTGCTGCGTATTATTGTCTGATCGGTGTCCCGTCCCCGAGTCCGAATCAACATGAAGGCCGCACCTACCAGAAGCACCAGCAGCGCGATCCGTCGCGCAATTGACCCGGCCTCGACAGTCTCAGCAAGTTCTCGGCTAGATACATGCATGATTTCATCGTAATGAACAGAATATGCTACGTTATGTTGACCAGCGACTAATATGATGACAAACAATAAACCGATCGTTAGCCATTGACACGGAGATGGATTCTGCGAGGTGCTGGGCTTGAATGTTCTTAAACTCTGCATCGGGTTGATCCGCGATAGTGCGTACGTTTTTAGGAAGTGCGTGATGGGAGCCTCAGATACGCCCCCACTTTTGCTGCCGAAGTCACTAAGCTAGACCCCAGCAAAACAACCGCGGCACCGAAAAGGCCCCAGACCCGCACGAACCAAAGGCCTACCGTCACCATTATGAAGATGGCTATCAAATTTCCGAAGAAGTCCAAGTCGGCACGTTCAATGGCATAGAGCGCGCGCGTAAAAGGAAACGCTGTAGTCAACACAAGGACGTTAGCGGCGATGATCGTGACGATCAAGCCGTGCCCCGCGTACTGCGACCCGTAAAGCAAAGCTACCAGCGAGCCGCCCCACTTAAACATCAGAACGAAAAGCAATGACATAACTAGTGCGATAACAAGACTCGCTTTGAACACCAACCGACGCAACGCCTCTGGGCCTGCTTCCGCATAAACGTGAGCGATTTTTGGACCTATAAGGTTTTGGATTCCGAGAACCGCTGGATTGCCTACCGATGCAACCCCAAGGCACGCCGCCCAAACAGCGGTGGATGCGGCACCTTTAAACGCCGCCAGTAACCAAGGATAAAGGTTCATGCCAACGGCCACGACTAGGCCGCTGGCAAAAACCCACTTTCCAAACGCCCAGTTGGTTTTGAGGTCGGCAAGTGATTCGCTGAACCGCGGGCGATAGCACTGCCGATCCGACCATAGCCAGCCCAGGACGGCGATCGCGCAAACCGATCCAATGACCCAAAACGCGCGGCTGGCCGAAAGCAATCGGAAATGGGCGAGAAGAGCAAGACCGATAATTTGTCCAATGGCGATGGATGTATCGAAAAGAAACGCAGTCATGATCCTCAGCCGCGCAAAGCTTACGCGGCGGGCGTGCTCCCGAAGCATAATCAAGGCAATTACGGGAGATAACGCCCAGAGGACCGGTCCTAGACCTCGCGGACCTACTCCATGTGTGACGACAATCGCACCGCCTGCAACACCGAGCATAGTGAGCACGCAAAATGTTAGCTGATGAATTAGAGTACTTCCGGTGTATAGTGCGTGAGCTTGTGCGTTCAAGCGTGGTGCATAGACCATGTAAGGCGTGGTGATCAGGTTCGTCTGAAAATCTGTCATCAGCAGAATCAGGCTGAACCCGAGCGCATAGAGGCCGAGCTCTTCCTTGGAGCACGTGCGCGCGAGGATAACTCCAGTGATGAAATTGGTGCCACTCGCAACAGCTTGGTCGGCGAGAGACACAACGCCTTGGCACAGCGAATTGTCGTAAGAAAACAATGAGCCGAAGAGAGAAGTCCTGCGTGATGACGGCGAGATAGCGCGGGGGACAGGGGATTCTGCCGAAGCAATCAAGAACTTTTCGACCGCTGGCGACGGGGGGTCGAGGTCCAGACTTGTACTCATACGGCGCCGACTCCCTTGACTACTGCCGGGATTGTCTTGACGAGGAGTTTCATGTCGAGCCAAAAAGACCAATGGTCAATGTAGTGCAAGTCCAACTCCATCCATTCTTGGAAGGACAAGGAACTTCTCCCGTTGACCTGCCAAAGGCACGTAATTCCCGGGCGAACGCTGAATCGACGGCGCACCGAATCCCGATTGAACGCCTTGTAGTCGCGCACAGGAAGGGGCCGAGGCCCGACGAGGCTCATGTCACCCTTCAGTACATTCAGAAATTGAGGTAGCTCGTCGATGCTAGCTTTGCGGAGAAGTTTTCCGAGCCGAGTGACACGCGGGTCATTCGTGATCTTGAAGACCGGTCCATCGGCTTCGTTTAGGCATTCGATCTCCGATTGCTTACTCTCAGCGTCGTCAGCCATCGTCCGGAATTTGTAGATTTGGAACCGTCTCTTGTTCAAGCCTACCCGCTCTTGAACGAAAAACACAGGACCCGTCGAATCGAATTTAATCAGTACCGCAATGATCAAAAATATCGGCGCAAGAACAATAAGCGACAGGGAGGAGATAAGAATGTCGAATAATCGCTTACAAACCATCGGCCAGCCATCGGAAAGAGCGGGGCTAAATGTCGCAATCGCCGTTCCCTCAAAGTGGCGGTCGTTCACTAACCCCTGATGCTCGAAGATACTGGCCAGGACCCTCACAATAACTCCCTGTTCTTGGCAGACGGCTGCGATGCGCGCTGCCTCGGAATAGAATGACTTCACGGGGAGAGCAATTGCCACTTCATCGACGACGTGCTGGCGCAGAAAGTCGGAGAAACTCTCTAGGTCAGTGACGACTGACTTACCGTTCGTTCGAAATTTGCGGCTCTCCCTCCACTCTCCATCTACAAAGCCAATAAGCTGATAGCCTAGTTCAGGCCTCCCCTCAATGATTCGGGCAAACTCTAGGGCGCGGTGGTTTGTGCCGACTATCAGCACATAGCGGAGGTTATGACCGTGCGTCCGCACCCAGGCGAGAGTTTCACGCATCAGCGAGCGACAAAGAATTAGAATTAAACTTGAGCTAGCCCAAAACATCAGCAAAAAAGGTAGCGTGATCATTCGCACTTGCAAGACAGCTACAGCAAGACCGAGCACAAATGTCGCTATCGAAGTAGCTTTGAGGATGTCCATCGCCTCTTGCCTGCGATTCGCGAGCCGTTTGGATCCATACAAACCGATAACGGAGAAAACAACGTGCCAGCAATAAAATAGACCTAGAAACAACAGAAGGTTTGGCAATCTAACGCGCATGGAGATAAAGGCAGTGAAGGATCTAAATGCGGTTAGGTGCCAAATCTGGACTGCCGTCACCACGTAGGAGACGGCAAGTATCCAGAGGTCGACAAGCATAAATGTCTTGATCAAGATTTGTCGGCGGAAGTTCGTCACGAGATAATCGGGTCCAAACCACAGCGCGCCTGGGAAGAGGGGCGAGTTCAGATTTGTGTAGCGAGTAAACTCCGAATTCTGAAAGAGCCTTGCAGCAACCGCCTCGGCTGTCCACCATCTTCTACAAGTCACTCGTCAGACGGGAGTATCTCCACGTCGAACCCGCGTAGGCGGATAGAGAGTGAGTGGAGAATAGGCTCGATCGTGATGACCAAGCTGCGGTTGCCGCTCAACGTGGCTAGTCGTCCTTCGATTCCGTCCAAGCATCCGCCGCGGACGCGTACGCGCTGGCCCACACGCAGAAATGGGAAAATCGCGCAAGGAACATTTTGACCAAGCAACGTTTGAATATCTTCGATCTGCTTGTCTGGAATAGGGATGCCGCGGCGCCCGCTCCCGACGAAACTCACGACACCAGCGGTTTTAAGTACGTCGAGGTAAGCCTCAGCCGTCGGCGCCAAATGGACAAATATGTAACCAGGAAACAAAGACACCTGCACGTCTTTCTGCCGGTCGCTCCAGCGATGAGTGCGGGCTATGAGCGGAAGGAACGTGGTCATGCCTTTCTGTCGCAAGGAAGAAGCAACGACTCTTTCGTGACGTGCGCGCGTATAAAGTGCGTACCAGTGCTCCTCTGCCGATATGGTCGGTGGCGCGGCCAGCGGCGCGAGGTTCGTTAGAGGGGTAGTAGACATAGCTTCGCTCTCTCGGTCACAGAGACCGGCTCGATTCTCTTGAATGGCTCAGCAAAATTGTTTAGCCGCTTTGCCGAAAACGTCTCCGCTACAGCCGCCGATATAGCCCTTCTGGGATCGGGAACGTACGACCGTTCAGAACGGAACCAAGGAGATGCACCTCACCCTCGTTCAGGCTTTCCTTGACTCGACGTGCTGTCTCTCGCCGCGTGGAGTGAGCTCCGACCACGAGGACCACACCATCGAGCAGCCTGCCTAGGACGACGGCGTCATTGGAATGCGCCGCTGGTGGAACGTCAAAGATCACGTAGTCGAACTCAGCGCGAAGCTCGGCGAGCCGTTCGCGAAAGCGCTGCGAGATGAGGACGATATTTTGGTTTGCGCTTGAACCCGCCGTTAGTACCGACAGGTTGTTCAATGGGCCTGGTTCGAGGAAATCCCGAAGTGGGCCTTCTTCGCAGATCGCATCCACAAGTCCACGGCGGTTCGCAGTTCCAAGGTATTGGTGCAACTTCGGCGACGTAAGGTTGGCATCTACCGCGCAGATTGTGGCCCTACTTTGTTCGGCCACAACACGCGCCACCTGCGCGCACATCCAACTGGTACCGTCACCGTGTTCGACGCCACAAAATGCCACTGCCCGTGGTGTAATGCCGACGGCTGCCAGCGCAAAGACATTCTGTGCCAACTTAGTCATCTCGTCGCGGGCCGTACCGTCAAAGTGCGTCCGAGTAGAAGGCTGCGCGGGCGTCTTAGGGATTGTTTCGGCGTCGCGAAACAGCTCGCGTTCGTCGGCCAAATTTGTCAACAGTTCGAAGTTCCTGCTCACGGTTCCGACCTAGCTCCTAAACGATTCGTTATACGCTCGCTCGCTGTATTTCGCCGCTGCCAAAACGTCCTTTGTTACCGCAAAAACGGGACTGGCTTCAAACCGAATTGCGCTAACTAACGACCTCGAAACAACCACATTGGGGACCGGAGTTTGGGGCGTGTGTGCCGCCGAGGGCCATGAGTCGTGATGAAGAGACAGCGCTCCCAATGCAGTTAGAATAGATAAGGCCGCGACAAGCACCCAGGGTGTGATCTGAGATCTATTCCCCTGACCGTACGTGAGCGATGGAGCGGAGCATTTATTGCGATTCAATGTGCTCGTCGCCGAGTCTTCTGAGCAAGGTCGGCCGAAGTACCCAGTGGTCTTCGGACTGGTTGGACTGCTTATCAAAACGTATTCGTTGGGAGCATCTTCGATCCATGGCTTGAAGTTGTGCAGAAAATCGATGCGGTCCGTGGCCGGTTTAGAAGCGGCTTCCTCAAAACAAGGCACGGAGTCGACCACCTCTGCCAGGATGTCGGCCCCCCGCACTTGTGCCTCTTCGATGTTTTCCAACACCAGGGGATCATGGCCATCCACTCTGTGAATTAAGTCGTCCTCAGAGTCTGGTTCGGCCGGCGCCATTTGGGTCGCCGAGGGAACCATCGGTATCGATGGTGAAGGACTCTTAAGGACAGTCGGTTGACTTTCCGTTTGCGAACGAGCTGGCGAGCTAATCGACACCATTGCCGCGTCCTTGGAATGAGTCCGCAAAATCAGCCCGATATCAGCGGCAACTTCCTCGATCAAGTCGGCATCGATTTGGCGGCGGCCCAGCGCATAACCCAGTGACAGTGCGTGGAAGCAGACGTTATTGATGCTGCGAGGGACACCCTCACTACTCAAGGCCACTTTTTCGATGGCCGCGGTTGTGAATAAGCTTCCGCCGCCATATCCAGCCACTTGGAGGCGGTGGTCAATATACTGACCCACCTCCATCGCGTTGAATGTTCGCAACTGCGCCGAAATCGAGATCCGTTGGCGCAGTTGTACTAAGTCAGGCCGTTCCAGTTTTTCTGCGAGTTGGGGCTGTCCCGCGAAAACGATCTGCATCAATTTTTCGTTGGGCGTTTCAAAGTCAGATAGCAAGCGCGCGGTTTCAAGCACTGAGTCACTGAGATTTTGGGATTCATCGATCACTAGGACGAAGCGCCTTCCTGCGCGCGCCTCTTCCAGCAGAACACCATTCAAACGGGCGTGCATCGTGACGAAATCTTGCCCTTCGGTGTTGATTCCCAAATCGCCAAGAATGTACCGAAGAAGTTCTTTGGAATCGCACTGTGTCTGGAACAGAAAAACCGTTCGCGCCGAACTCCGCAAACGATCGAGGAGACGGAAGAGTAGAGTCGTCTTTCCCATGCCTGGCGGAGCGATGAGGGTCAATAATCCTCGGCCCGTACTAACTCCGTAATATAAGGAAGCTAAAGCTTCACGATGAGATTCGCCCAAGTAGAGGTACCGTGGATTCGGCGTCACTCCGAAGGGCTGCTCCTTCAGTTTGTAGAACTCGAGAAACATCAATCTATCTCACTTCACGAGGTATGGCCGCTAGTACGGGAATCTGCAAAATCGCATAAAGTTCATTCGGCGTTCGGAACGACGGATCTAAGTAATCGGCACCGAAAGCTATTCCGACACTCAGCAACGCGGCCAGTAGAACTCCAAGTAGCAAGGTCAACTTTGCAGACCGGACGGGCAGGGCCGGCACCGTTGCCATCTCGGCGATCGCCACGTTCAGCATCCGGTTCTGGTCCAAAGCGTCAGAGATGCGTGCTTCTTCTTGTTTCTGAAGATAAAGCAAATAATTCTCTTCGGCCGCTTTGGTCGCACGCACCAAGTCTCGTTGTTTTGCGCCTTTCTCATCGAGGGCCTGCGTCCTCGTTTGATAAGAGTCCACTATCGGCGCCAGCGCAGCAGCGCGGGCACGGAGCGCGATCAGCTGTGTATGATTTTTGGCAAGTTCTTCGCGCATCCACGAATAGGTAGGGTCACTATCCGTAGTCGTGTCGTGAAGAGGAGCTTGCTCTTCGGCCGCGATTGCGGCTTCGGTTTGTTTGATCTGCTTATTCACTTCCTCTACGAGCGGATAGTCGGGGGCGTATTTGGTGGTAAGTTCGGTGTGCTTCAACTGCAAACTGAGCAGCGTGGATTTGAGCTGCTGAAAAAGCATCGGATTCTCTGAGGTTCGCTCCTGCGTGGTGATTCGCGGCTGAGTAGATGACATCTGTGATTCCAGCGAGCGAATACGATTAGATGTCTCCGCTATGGTTGCCTGGGTCTCACGGTAAGAGACCTCGAAGTCGCTCAACTTACGCAGGGTGATGTCTTTTTCCAGCTCCGGTGCCACTAGGCCTGTCTCGCGGCCGTAGGCAACGAGAGTCGCTTCGTCTTTTGTCAACTCATCTCTATATCGCTCAGTTTGTTTCTGGAAAAAATCGAAAGCGCCCGGGAGTCGGTGCACAGCTAGGTGTTTCTCCAGAAACAAACTGCCGAGCTCGTTTAGTACTCGCGCGGCGAGAAGGGGGTCACTTGCCCGGTAGGTGGCGCTGATAACGTTGGTCTTCCGAATGGGTTCGATTCGTAGGTTGTTTCCCAGCTTGCGAACAGCGAGAGCCAGACTCACTGCAAAAGCGTGATCGGATTTGGCGCCGTCAGCTCGAACGAGTCCGGCATTCTTGACGACGCTTTCTAAGAGGTCTCGACTTTGAAGTAACTCTACTTCCGACTGCACCTGCTCCTCGGTAACCTCCGAATGCGACTCGACGACTGTTGCCTTGTCAGTCGTCATGGTTGGATCAATGCGCTCCCGTTTCACGAGGATCTTCATTTCCGCTTCGTATTGCTTGGGAAGCAAGAGCACCGTGGTAACGGTGCCGAGAGCTACGGTGAGAAAAGAGATCCCCAGCAGCCTTCGGCGGCGAAAAAGCGGAGCCACTAGATCTCGCATCGAGAACTGAAGTACGAGTCTCTGCTGCTCCGGATGTCGAATGATCTCTTGCAACGCTGGCTCCTGGTTCTTCACGGTGACCCGTCAATACGGATTCGCGTACACACCAACTCCCGATACCGGAATGAACGGCTTAATCTTCGAAAGCGCATTCTTGGGCACGTAAACCATATCCCCCGCCCTCAAATGCAAGTCTTCACTGAGATTTCCCGAACTAAGCATCTTCTTGAGGTCGATCTTCTTTACTCCCATCCACTCATCGGACACCCGTCGGAAAAGCAATACTTGGGAGTGCTTCGACGTGTCCTTGAATCCCCCAGCGATCGTGACCGCCTCTGCTACGGTAGTATCGCTACGGAGATCGAACTTTCCCGGATGTCCTACTTCCCCGCCGACCAAAAAATATGGCTTCTCGAAATCCTTGAGCTCGACGGTGATCACCTGCGGGCTAACAATTGTTGAATAAGACGTTTGCATCAACGTTCGTAGCTCGGGCAGCGTCTTGCCTGCAACCGACATTTCTCCGAGGCCGGCGAGAGTCGCATAGCCGTCGGGTTGAACTACCACCGCTCCTTGATTGAATTCGGGCGTAAATGGAAATGTCAGACTGAACGAGTCACCGGGACGCAGCTGGTAGCGCCAATCTCGTTTTTGCACAACCGGTTGCTGAGAGTCAGCCGAGACTTGCGTCTGTGCTGACTCTTGCTTCTGTTGGTCACTCTGACTCGTCTTTGGCGCCCCTTGCGCCGAGCAAGGGCTTGCCGGCGCGGTAAAGATCCATGCTGTGAGCGCCAGAAGCACGCTTGTCTTAATCACTCGCACTGCCTCCAAAGGCCTGTTCGACGCTAGAAACCCAAAGGCTACTTCCTCGGTCACGGCCGAACATCAATCTGAAATCTCGGCTCACCGCTGCGAAACCCTCAGCCGTGGCAGAATGCTCGACACGAATAACCTCGGCATCGGTCTCGATTTGGACTCCTTTCTCCGGGCCTCGATCTTGGCAAGATGAAAGAAAGACATCGAGATGGACGATCGTCCCAACTGGTGGAGTGGTGGCGGTAAAAACGAAAGCGCCCGTGATGCTTATGTCTCGGGTAATTCCGTCTCCCAGTAGCCTCGCGTTTTCCGCGCCATCCCACGCGAACACAGCGTTGGCCGATAGTCGATAGCGGACTCGGTTTCGAAGTTCCATTCAGGCAGCGACAATCGACCTGTCTTTCTGTCAAAGCACGCGGATCGCGACCTCGCCTTGGCGATGCGTACAGTAGCGGCATGGTTCGTGTGGCACAAGAAGCGGAAAGTCCCGTCCCATTTAACGGGGCGAAACCGTATAACCCGTGACATTCGACCCACATGAAGGCGAGCTTGGCCGATGTCAATTGTGGAAATCAGTGACAAGTCAATAGGTGACAAAAAGCTCCAGTCACAAGCCGGTCTTCACCTTTTGCATCCCCATTCTTCGGGCATCATTTTCACCGGCAGCGTTGCATCTCGCTATCCAACAGACCATGCAACGTCTCTGTAAATAATTGAGGGATGGAGGCTTAAGTCTGAACCTAGTGCGCTTTCAGAAGCGAGAAAGGGAATCCGGAAATCGTTGGAAGCGGATCAAATCTACTGAAAGGTGTAGCGCCTCCTATGTGGGGTCTAGAAGGCTCAGTACCTTCCACATGTCATGAAACAAACACGAAGGGCTATTCGTTTTTCACTTGCTGTTTACTAAGTCACCAGTAGAATACCCCTCCTCGTCGCCAGGAGCCGCTTTGATTTCACGGCTAGAGTCGTCCCCCCAATCAATTCGCGTTGCGATCGCTGACACCACTCGCATGAACAGTCAGTTGGTGGCGGGCGCCCTAAAACGATGCCACCACAACTTCGAGGTTTGCGCACTCTCGAGCAACTCCTCAATTGCCTTTGGCGAGCTACAGAACTATCGACCGGATGTCACTCTTATCAGCGCGCGGCTAGAGGACGGACCGCTTACAGGATTCAAGTTGCTGCACGAGTTACGTTCATCGGAATCAAAAACCCCAGCGGTAATGCTCCTGGACACTACTGAGCGCGAACTCGTCATCGATGCCTTTCGCTCCGGCGCTCGGGGAGTATTTTGCAGGGACTACTCCTTTAAAACTCTGCCGAAGTGCATTCGGTGCGTTCACGAAGGTCAAGTCTGGGTGAGCAACGTTGAGCTCGAATTTCTTCTCGATCTGGTAGTCAACCTGAAGCCGCAGAAGGCCCGCGCTTCACTTGGTATGGCCCTACTAACACCACGTGAAAAGGATGTCGTGCGCTTGGCAGCTGAGGGCATGAGGAACCAGGATATCGCAGCAAAGCTTGGCGTTACGGAGCATACCGTGCGGAACTACATGTTCCGGATCTTCGACAAATTAGGGATCTCGAGCCGCGTTGAATTAGTTCTCTACGCTTTCAGCGGCGTTGAACGAATTCCGACGACAGCGCCTTCTCCAGCCCTTCTTTATCATAACGGAATTGAAAGTTAGCAACACCGTTAAATTTCTGATTGGGGGCTCATTGGGGGTTAAGAAAGTCCGTCAGAGACTGATCGGTGGGTCGAATCTGCTGGGCCGTGGTTGTGATCCATCGACGGGAGTTGGCCAGACTGAACGTCTCTTTACAAGTGCAAAAGTTCTTGTTGAGGAACCCCGTGCTCTTCTAACGCGACCCTCACAAACTCCTCGAAGATCTCGTTCATAATGTTGCAGCTTCCGCACAGTTTAAGTCTCGCGGCGCGTCCTGCGATGGAACCAGCCTGAATTCCGACCTGTTGGGGTGAGGTGACTGTCATCGAGTACACGCATCCTACAGCACTCCGCCATCGCTTGACCACACGGTGTTGTGAATAGCGGGTGGGGTAGCCTGCTACGTTCGAATGCTCACCTCTCAACGATAGTTCCTAGTAAACGCCGTTACCGGAGACATGGAGTCGGGTCGCTGTCTCAATGTCCGGTTACGCCACTTATCAGGACTTTGATGGGGCTTTGCTATATTCTGCCGAACGACATGGCCAAAACTCGCGACGAAATTCTCGAACATAGGCGCCGACTCAAAACTGAATACGGACGTTTGTACGATTCCGTTTCCGCGCTCCTCTACAGGCATGACCCGATTGGGATGGTTTTCGATTCCGACGAGAACACCGATGAGTATGAACCCGAAGCAGGTACGATTTTGCCGAAGTTGAAAGGTTGTCACTCCGAGACCGACGTCCTCCAAGTTGTGCACGCGGAGTTCGTTAGTTGGTTTGACTTCGCCACCGCTGGTCCGCAAGAGCACTACAAGAAGATTGCTTCTGAGATTTGGCAACTTTGGCAGGAACATGTGGCTGGCGGGTCACCTCTTGATTAACGCCGTAACCGGACATGTGGATTCCGGCCAAAAGCACCTGTCCGGTACGCGACTTATCGGGAGTTAACGGGCTTTCTACTGCTCATGCCCGGACAAAGAAACCGAAACGCCTACGGCGACCCACCTTTATTCCTCCAGCGGCTCCAAGCTTGGCGCGGATCGGCGATTTCGAAGAATGACTAGGTAACGCGACTTATCGGGACTTAGGGGTCATACCATCGATCAAGAGGTTGGACGTAACATCCGCTACCGGCCAAATTTGATCGTTGAGTCGATAGCGTCGAGCTGTTGGTCTTCGGGCGTCATCGTGTATTTCAAGAAATGCGATTTGGGTAAGCCACCAGTACTGAAAACGTCCTGTCGTACAAAACGGTTTCTCTGATAGTGCATATTCACCACGTCCGAAAAGCTTAGATTCGAATAATAGCAGTTCATCGAGCGCACAAGATTTCCGATAGAGAGCGTCACGGTCGGATTGACCTGACCGGCGAGCGAACTGGCTTTCGATGTCAGCTCGAATGCGATATCTTCGAGCTCACGATTGCTCTCCTCGGGGAGCATGGGCTCCATCCAGGTTGGGTCGGTGATTAGCGTTTCCATTGCCGGTTTTATTGCCGATATAGAAGTAGATCTAAGTCTAGCTAAATCATATCTATAGTCAATATTATTGGCGATTTGTGCCGGTCTTTTTGCCGATCCTATTGCCGTTCTTCTGGCACCGGTTGGCCGTGTCGGCTCGGGGTTCTTTCCCTCGAAGCCGATGACCATTCTGGACAAGCCCCCGTTTCACTCAAACTCCACCCATTTTGGTGCGCGCGGAATACCTTCGAGATTCCCCTCAGAAAAACCTTCCTCGTCACTTCGCTGACACTTCAGCGTACGCGGCTCGGTGCGACGCTTCTTTCTGTCCACATCGCCTTGCTTTGACTTGTGCTCCGTTCACACAACTCCCTTGTAAATCCGCCACGGGGTCCTGTAGGCCGCCCTTTTTCCGCTTTCCATCTTCCTGGGCACTGCTTCGGGCGAATTCCTGCGCCCTGCGGACTTCGTGGCTTTGCTTTCCCGGTTCCGCCCTCAACCCCATCGGGTTCCCTCCCAGAATGCAGCCACTCGCCTTGGGAGCAGACGCCCTCGCTTTTGGGTGCCCCAGGAAAATGGGGCAGAAAAAGAGGAAATAAAATATGTCCTACATGAACTCAGTAACGATTATCGGTTTCGTCGGTGCCGATCCGGAGCAACGTCAAGCGAAAGGCAACGGTTCGAAGTTCACCGTTCTCTCCGTCGCTACCCAGCGCTCCTGGAAAAACAGCGACGATGAGTGGGTCTCGAAAACAGAGTGGCACCGCGTTTCGATCTTCCGCCCGCGTCTTGCTGAATACGTGCTCGAATCGATCAAAAAGGGGGCGCACCTCCTCGTCGAAGGCAGCCTCGTCAGCTCGACCTACGAGCGGCCAAACGGCAAGGGCAAGAAGGTTGCAGCCGACAAGATTACGTCCTGGACGATTCGTGCCGACGTGGTCCGTAAGCTCGATCGTGGCGAGTCGGAACAACAAAGTTCCACTCCCGCAAACGACGCCAGCGCCGAATCCAACAACGCTTCCTATTGAGGGCGTTACTTGAGGCTCCCCGTTGATTGCGGGGAGCCTTTTTTATGTTTATGGATCTTCGCTTCGGTGGTTCGGGTCCTTTGTCCGGCCTCGAGGGAGCGTCCCTCATTCGGGACAAATTCGAAGAAAATTCCCATAGCGATTCACTCTTGCCGAGCATTGGCGCTCTGCCGGGTCCGTCCCGCCTTCGGCGGTCAACACAAGAGCGCTGTCCCCCTCTTTCGCAATCACATTCCCCTGCCGCTTGAGACGCAAGGAGACCAGTCATGAGCGAAAGGCACCCCTGTGGTTGTTCTCTCTGCGAGATCGAGACCAAACTGCTCGCGGAATTCCTGGAAAGTAATCGTCAAGAGAGTTGCCGTAAGTTATTTGCCTCCGAGCCGGAACTCGCGGCATTCGCGGGCCCTGGACCGTTGCTCGCGCACCTCCGGCTCTGCCGCGACGCCGCTTCTTCAGATGGAGTTCTTCGCGCTCTCTTGCGCGCGAAAAGGGCCGTGGCTGACGGGACCGTCGAGCGTGTGCTGACTCTTGCGTTTCTTCCCCACATGCATGCATCCGTTCGCTCCGTTCTCCGCCGTTATCCGCAGCTTCCGCCCGAAGATGCTTCGCAAAATGCGTTGCACTCCTTGCTGCGCTTTTTAGACTCCGGGCAGCTTCAAAGGCGGCAAAGTTATCTCGGCTTCGCCGTTGCGCGGCGCGTCAGGCGTGCTTCGTTCGAGTGGGCCGAGCATGAATTGCGATCCCCTGTTTTTGAAACGGACGGCGAAATGCCCAATCTCAATAATTCAGGCGACTCGTTCGAACGGCTGGTGCTCCTGCGCCACTTCCTCGATCGCGCCGTCCGTCACGGTATCTTGTGCGCGGACGAACTCGATCTGCTCATCCAGTTCAAACTTGAAAACGGATTGAATGGCGATCACCCATCCACCCATTCGAACGCCCATCGCCAGCGCCTAAAGCGCCTCGTCACGAAACTGCGTCGTGTTGCCGGACGACATAAAGACTCGCACAAACCGCGGTGACGCGCTGCGTCACTCACGTTTCGGTTTTTGTGTCGCAGGACCGAAAACATATTCTTGCGACACATTTTCCCGAGTCCCCGCTGATTAGGTAAGAGAGGGAGTTCACGCTGTCGTTCCGGGCTCCATGTCTGCCGCGATTCTTTGGCGTCTCGCAGATTCCGAGGACAGCGCAGACCCAAGAGGACCGCCGCCTTTTGTGGCCGGAGACCGGACGTGGACTCCCGATGCTTTCGGTGTTTGAAATTCATTGCGAGGTTCCATGAAAACAAGACTGCTTTATTTCTTGGATCGTTTCGATTTTGCGCGAGGCGCCGTGATGCTTCTTGTCGCGCTCCTGATCGCCGGCCCCGTGCTTGCCCAGGCCAATTCCCCTTGGGAGAACGCGGTCAATGTGTTGATGACGGCGTTTACGAGCACCATCGCGCGCGGACTCTCGCTCGTGGCTATCGTTGTTTCCGGTCTCACCTTCGCCTTTGGAGAAGGTGGCTCGAAACGCGTGCTCGCTGGTGTGCTCTTCGGCGTCGGCATGGCCATCGCCGCCGTCAATTTCCTCGCATGGTTGTTTCCGGCCTAGCGCTGGCCGTTTTAAAGGAAAGACCCATGAATGCGCGCCGCATTAACTTGGTTCACCGCTCGCTCTCCCGGCCCCTCACCATCCTCGGGGCCGAGCGGAAACTATTTTTTTTCGCCATGTGCATCGGGGCCAGCACGTTCAACCTCCTCGGAAGCCTTCTCGGAGGACTGCTGATGTTCCTGCTGCTCTATGGCGTAGCCCTGTGGGCTACCCGGACCGATCCACAGATCCTCCGCTTTCTTTTAACTGCGGCGAAGGTCCGTCGCCGCTATGACCCTGTGAAGTTTGCGCCCGCAGCTATTCGGGAAGTGGCTCGTGCTTAACCTCAGGAGCATTTTCAAGAACTACAGTGAGAGCGGCGCGCTCAACGCCCACGTAAATCTTTTCGGATTTCTCGACGAGAACACGTTTCTCACGAAGACCGGCGATGTAGGCATCGTGCTCGAAGTCTCGGGCGTGGACTATGAGTGTCTCGAAGACGACACGATTGATGCGCTAACGAAACGGCTCGAGTCGGCACTCCGGGTCTTCGATGAGAACTACCGCGTCTACCAATACCTCTTCAAACGCAACCATGCCCCGATCCCCCACAGACTCTACGGCGATCCCGTCGTGGACGCGGCCATCCGAAACCGCGTTGCGTATCTGGCCGGTAAAGCCGACCGGCTCTACTCCCTCTCCCTCTATTTCGTGGTCCTTCTGGAGGGATTCCACTCCGCGGAAACGGTGGCCGACTTGGCCGCGGAATCATCGAAACATCCCAAGTCCGTGCTCGCCGACTTGCGTGCGTGGTTTTCGACCAACGCGCAAGTCGTGCGTCTCGACCGCGACTTCTCGCGCAGGCATTCCGCGCTCCTGCTGAAGATTCGCAGTTTTGTGGTGCAGGTCACCGACTTTGTTGCTGTGCGCATCCTTCCCAAACAGGAAGCCTTCCGCGTCTTGAAACGCACTTTGAATTTTGCCCGACAGAAGGTTGACCACGCCCGGCTTCTGCACGACACGTTCCTCGATTGCTCCCTCTGCGAATCCGAACTCGAATGTCATCGCGACCACCTTCGTATCGGAGACGACTATGTCAAGGTGCTCACACTCAAAGAGCCTTCCGCGCAAAGTCTCCCACTGATCTTCCGCAAGCTCCTGGAAGTCCCGGCCAACTTCCATATCGTTACCGAATGGAGGAAAGAGGACCCGGGCAAGACGCGCCGCACCATCCAGACAAAGCGCCGTCACTTTCACAACACCAAACGTTCGTTCATGAGTCAGGTCAATCTGAACGACGCCGCGCCCCAAGATGTTCTTCTCGACGACTCGAAGGAGTCCCAGGTCCGCGAACTCGGAGAGGGTATCCGCGAGATGGAGCTGCGCGGAAACTACTTTGGGCACTTTTCGCTGACCGTGGTGATCCACGACGAAGACCTGTCGAAGGTGGACCGTGCCTGTGCCGAATTCTACAAAGTGTTCAGCGTTCACGACGCGCAGCTCTATGAAGAACGCTACAACCTGCTGAACGCTTTCCTCGCCGCCGTGCCCGGCAACTCCGTCCTTAACTTCCGCACGCTGTATCTGCTCAACACCAACTATGCCGACTATTCGTTCCTGTTTACGTTGCATCAGGGCGAGACCCGAAACGCTCATCTGCGCCAGGAATATCTCGCGGTCCTCGAAACCTGCCACAGCACGCCGTACTTCCTGAACCTTCACTACAAAGATGTGGCGCACACGCTCCTCCTCGGCCGCACGGGTTCGGGCAAGTCGTTTACGCTCAGCTTTCTCATTGCCAACCTCCAGAAATACGCTCCGTACACCTTCATCTTCGATCTGGGTGGAGGCTTTGAAAGCCTCACGCAGCTCTTCGGCGGCTCGTATGTCAACGTCGGGATCGCCTCCGAAAGATTTCGCATCAATCCGTTTTCCCTGGCGCCCACCAAGGAGAACTTCGATTTCCTGGCGCTCTTCGTCCGCGCGCTGCTCGAATCCAGCGGTAAGTTTTCCTGCGATCCCCTCACCGAGCGGGAACTGTATTTGCAGATTGAAAATCTGTATGTCCTTGATCCGGCGTTGCGCACGCTGGGCGTGCTCGCCAATATGCTGCCTCGCACTCTGTCCGATCGATTGACCCGCTGGACCGGAGGGGGGCAGTTCGGATTTCTCTTCGACCATCCGGAGGACACACTCTCTTTCGCGCGCTTCCAGTGCTTCGACTTTCAGCGCATGGCCCAGTACCCAGAACTCCTCGAACCACTCCTGTTCTACGTTCTGCATCGTGCGAACGCCGTGATCAGCGACCCGCAAATCTCCTCCGTCTTCAAAGCCTTCTTCATCGACGAGGCTTGGGTTTTTCTTAGAAATCCCAGCATCCAGCGTTATGTGATCGAAGCTCTCAAGACTTGGCGCAAGCACAACGCCGCCATGGTTCTTTCAACGCAGTCGTTGGACGACCTGCGCAAATCCGACATCCTCGACGTAATCCTCGAAAGCTGCTCCACGAAAATCTTCCTCGCGAATCCAGGTATGGACCGCGACCTCTACCGTCAGAAGTTTCACCTCAACGAAACCGAAGTGGAATTGATCGCCGGGCTCGTCCCCAAACAGCAGTTCCTCATCAAGACTCCGGAACTCGCCAAAATCGCCAATCTTCATGTCGACGCGAAAAGCTATTGGCTCTACACCAACGATCCGTACGACAACCGCAGGCGGAAGGAAGCATTCGATGCGCACGGTTTTGAGAAGGGACTCGATGTTCTGGCAGGAGTCCAAACGTGACCACGGCGTTCACCCTTTTCCTGATCCAGTCCGTCGTTGGTCGCTTGAAAGACCGAAATCCGCAGTGGACTACGCTTCACGAATAAAAGGAGAGCTACCCATGCCGTCTGTTCTGAAGGCCACTCGAATCCGGTTCTTTGTGATGTTGCTCTCATTCATCGCCGTTCCCTTCGTCGCGAGCGCCGGCAGCGACGGGGCTCGCGTCGTCAAGTACAGCAAGGAGGATGTTGTGGCCGTCCACGCCAAGCTACACTTTTCGACGCTCATCGTCCTGCCGGAGGACGAAGAGATTCTCGATTTCACGACCGGCGACCGCGAATTCTGGATCATCAATGGGTCCCACAATCTGTGTTACGTGCATCCGGCCAAGGCCGGTATCCGCAGCAACCTCAACCTCATCACCGCCAGTGGCCACGTCTATAGCTTTCTCCTCACAGAAATCAGCTCCGAACCAAATACGCAACCCGACTTAAAACTCTTTGTTGAGCCAAAGGAAGAAACTGCATCCAACGTGGCCTTGCGCGGCTATGTCCGCGCCGCCGACGCCGACGCGTATCGCAAAGAACTGGAATCCGTTCGCGTCCAGGCCGCCGAACAAGTTCGCACTGCGGAAGCGCATGCGGCCGATGAGATCAGCCAGTTTCGCTCGGCCCACGCCACGAAACTCCGTTTCGACTACGCGCTCGACCCCAAGGCTTCCCGCGAGCCATTTCTCGTCACCGCCCTCTATCACGACGACTCCTTCACCTACATCCGCTGTGACGCACGCGAAAAGCCCGCGCTCTATGAAATCAAGGATGGCAAACCGAATCTCATCTCCTTCCAAGTTGAGAACGGCGTGTACATCGCACCCAAAATCCTCGACGCCGGTTATCTCGCCCTTGGTAAGAAAAAACTGAACTTCACGCGACAAACGGCCGCCAAGTGAGAACCCATGAACTCGCCTCCTGCCATTCAAGACAAAACCCCGAAACCGGCCGGCCTCCTTCCAAAGAACATCCAATCCTGGCTGCTGGTGAGCCTCGCTCTGCTCATGGTGCTCATCATGTGGGCCACTGGCGGAAAGAAACCCGCCACTCCCTCGCGAGCTCTTCCTTCCGGACCGGCCGTTCAAGCCCCGCTCGAAGTGAACGAAGCCAAGATTGTCGAGATGCAGAAGCGCATCCAGGATCTCCAGCGGCAACAGAACGCCGCCGAGAATGCGCTTGCACAACAGACCCGCGTGCTCGCGGCCGCAGAGCCGCAAACCAGTCCCGGAGCCAACGGCGCGGCTCCGCCGGAGCGAGTCGAAGATACGATCCGGGCCGAACGGAAAAAGCGCGAGTATCTCTCGCTCTTCGCGTCGAACGTTGCCCTGAGCTACCGCAAGAATTCACTTCCTGCCTCTTCGCGTGAAGCCGATTCGAACCCAGCGGTTGCACCCGTTGCGCTGCAACCCGCAGCTGGGCAGTTCGCGGAATTATTGAAGTCACTGCAACCGCCCACACCTCTGGGGGTTTCGGCTCGCCAAGAGTCCACTGCGGAGAGCAACCAAAAGGAGGAGCCAGCAAAGCCTGTCACCGCGCCAGCCACGGCGACGGGCAAGACCTATGTCCTGTTTGAAGGAACCGTACTGGAAACCGTGCTGATCAACCGGCTCGACGGCCAATTCTCGGGCCCCGTCGAATGCCTTCTCGCCAACGACGTCTATTCCCATGACCGCCAACATCTTCTGATTCCCGCAGGTGCGAAGCTGCTCGGGGAAACCCGCAGGATACAGAGTCTTGGCCAAACCCGGCTCGCCGTTTCCTTTCACCGCCTCGTCATGCCGGACGGATACTCCGCCAGCCTCGACCATTTTCAAGGGCTCAACCAGGTTGGCGACGCCGGCCTCCGCGATCAGGTCAACAACCACTACCTGCGCATTTTCGGCGCCTCGTTGGCTGTCGGCGCCATCGGCGCCGTGGCTGAGGTCGGGACCGCCGGTGCCCTTACCGCTTCCGGCGGAGATCTCATGCGCCAAGGATTCGCGCAAAGCATGGGGCAATCCTCCGCGCAAATCCTCGACAAATTCCTCAACCTGCTTCCAACCGTCACCATCCGCGAGGGGCACCGGGTCAAAGTCTATCTGTCGGGCGATCTCGCGCTGCCCGATTACGCAAATCACACCATGCCTTCGAATTTGTGAAGGCGGAAAGAAGCAACTCTGTGCACAAGAAAATTCTTTTGGTCGTATTTGTGATGACCCTCGCCGTCGGAAGCGCCTCAGCGCAGCTCGGCGGAATTGTCTACGACCCAACGAACTATGCCAATGCCGTCCTTCGCTACAACCAACTGGTGCAGCAGCTCCTGCAACTGCAACAGACCTACGAAGAGATCGTGAATCAGTACAACCTAGCCGTTCGGATGGCCCAGAACCTCCAGAACATGCCCGCTCGTTATCAGGCCGTTTTCTCGCAATGGAGAAACGGCGCCGCGCTCGACACATATGGAAATACGGGCGCCTGGGTTACTGCCGTCAACACCGGGGCCTTCGGCAATGGGTATCAGCTCGCGACCACGAAACTAGTGCCCTACGGGCCGGCCTATCTCGCATCGATGGACCCACAGGAACTCTCCCGTGTACAGTCGCAGTACGCCTCCGTCGAACTCGCCGATGGCGCAAACCTCACCGCGATCGGCACCATCGGTGCCATCCGCGAAAACGCTGTCGCCATTCAAAACCAGATGGCGAATCTTGAAAACGATTCTCTTTCCGGCGACCAGGATCTCAACACGGAAGTTTCCGTCCTCAATAAGATTAACGCCGCGAACGTGCTCACGCTGCGTTCTATTCAGGATTCCAACAAACTCCTAGCCTCACTCCTCGAAGAGCAAACCATCGTCGCCAAGCAACAGCGCGAAGCCACGACCAACGCCATCGACGCTGACATCCAACGCCAGGCCACCCTCGCCGGGAACCTCGCGCAGGTGACCGGCACCTTGACGGATTCCCTCGAAAACTTCCGCATGCCGTAATCCGTTTTGTCCTAACCCATTCGCCGAAGGAGCCGATTCCTCCATGCAAACCGATTATCTTCAGTTCATCTTCAAGGCCATCCACGATCTGCTCACCGAAAATCTCGGCTTCTTCGACGCTATGGGCCAGAACCTTTTCCGCATGTTCGCGACCATTTTGATTGTCTGGTATGGCGTGAAGTCCGCACTTGCCGCCGCCGGCGGCAGGCAGCCATTTCATTTCGACAACTTCGCCACTCTGCTCCTCACCATCAGCTTCGGCTTTGCGATGGTCAACTTCTACACCAATCCGATCCCCGGCATCGGCACTAGCTTTCACAATCTCGTTACGGATGAATCGCAGTTTCTCGCCGCGCGCATCGATCAAACCCAGCTTCAGGTTGTCATCGAGCGCGTGAACGACTATGAGTCGCGCATCGATTCCCCGGGCGTCACCGACCTCCGCGGCACCCTTCTTTATACGCTCGTCATCGTTCTTCTCGCCGCGGCCCAAGCTGTCGCCATCGTGGTCATCGCTTACGGCTTCCTCGCCAGCGCCGTCTGCGTTCTCGTCGGCCCGGTCTTCGTGCCGTTTTTCATTGTTCCGAAGTTTGAATGGCTGTTCTGGGGTTGGTTCCGCTGTTTCTTGCAGTATGCCTTTTACCAGGTCATCGCGGCGGCCGTGGTCTTCGTCATCGCCAACCTCATTCTCGGTATCTTGCAGCTCCAGCCGAACGGCGCCGTTTCGACCGTGGCGCTCATCGAAGAATTTCCAGTCCTCTTGATTACCTTTCTCGCTTCCACCTATGCACTCCTGAAGATTCCCGCCCTCACGAACCATATCTTCAGCGGCACCGCGGGCGGCTCTTCCGCCGCCTTGCTCACCGGATGGCGCTCATGAGCAACGAGCGGAGCTTTCACGACGCCAAACGCTTGTATCTCGAAACCTACGGAGACCCCATGGTGACGAACACCTATCTCAAGGTTGCCTTAGCGCTTCTCGCCCTCGTCTGCGTCGCTCTCGCGCTTATCGACCTCCGTACCATTCGCACGTTTCAAAACTTCCGCCCTCTCGTTGTCCGCATCGACGACCTCGGCCGCGCTGAGGCCATCAACTATCACAACTTCGAATACCAGCCCCAGGACGCCGAAACCAAATACTTTCTCTCCCTGTTCACCAAGCTCTACTACCGCCGCAATCGATACACGATTCAGGACGATTTCGCGAAGTCCTTGTACTTTCTCGACGGCAAGCTGGCGAACGGGATTCTCGATGCGTATCGCAAGGATGACATCGTCCGGAAATTCCTAACGAATAATTCCGCGTCTGAGATCGATGTCGATGTAAAGAAGGTTGCACTGGAAGAATTACAGACACCCCCGTTTCGCGCGCGCGTCGACTTCTATCTTGTCTATTACTCCCCCGCCGACCACACCGAAGTGAAGCGCGACCTGTATACCGCGAATTTCGTTTTTGTCTTTCAATCGCACGTGCCCAATGAACTCATCCCTATCAATCCTCTGGGGCTGACGATTTCCTATTTCCGTGAAGATCAGGCATTCCAATGAGCGCGTCACAAAACTCGCATGCCCCAACCATCGTGTCCAGCCGCTCCTCCCAGCGATCTCCTCTCTTAACTCCGCACCGAATTCCCCTACTCGGACAGGCGCAACATGATTGCTAACGCTCTTCTCCTCACCATCGCGACCCTCCTCGCGTACGGTTTCTGGCTCCTCGATCAATTGAAGTTCATGGCGCGCTACCGGGCGGTCCTATTTCACTCCTATGGCGGTGTGCTTCTGCTCGCCCTCGGAGTCCTCTTTCTAAACGTCTTTGGCGCAGCACTCCTGCTGCAACGGAAATTCTTCTTGAAGGACACCGGCCGCAAGCTTTCCCACCTCGACCGGCAGTTC